>ERZ857984.288-NODE-288-length-67923-cov-4.864870_pt1 | contig 67923 bp, 68 predicted proteins | sample MGYA00519914_ERZ857984 | MGnify/ENA primary metagenome ERZ857984 (study PRJEB31778, sample SAMEA3449417) | human gut metagenome | biome: human gut; feature: human-associated habitat; material: faeces | place: United Kingdom | collected 2010/2012 ...
GACGATCTTTCTGGACGACAGGGCGCAGTACGAGGCGCTTCTGGCGCGGAAGGACGAGGTCGTCCATGATGCTTATACCTTAATGCGGGGAAAATTCCCTCTGGACAAGCTGGAAAAAACTTTCGGTTATCCGATTCTGACCGAGGAAAGCACCGTAGTCAAAATCATCCTGAAGTCGGATATGGATCCCGTCCTGCTTAACGGCATCGTCGGCACGAGATGACATACAAGGGTGTATCTATTTTGCTCACCAAACACATGTAAAAAACCTCTTTTGTCTACTAAGGCAAAAGAGGTTTTCGTAGAGGGGTTTGTCGTATTCAGACCTTGATAAGGTCAAAGAAGTTTTGCTGTATCAACTTCAATAGTCTTAAACCAATCTATCTGACGATATGGATCATATACATCCTGTTTTAAGCGTTCTGACAAATACCGAATATTACTTTTGTTATCGCTCGGAGTATCAGAAGTCTGCCAACCGTACAGCATTGGATGAATCAGTTTGTGCTTTTTTACTGCCATAGACTTTTTGCAACACTCAAATGCACGTTCAAGGTGATGCTTAATAACACACTCGTTGCCTTGTTTTGTTGCTTTGTATTCAGCAATTCCTTGATGAAGATTAAACAAATGCTGCAGCTGTTCAAAACCTGTATCATCATTTTCATAGACTGTTTCAAATATCTTTGCCACGGTCTTAAAGCAGTTTTGTTTATATTCAATGCCAAGGTCAATGCTGTCATCTCCGTCTATGCGACATGCCAAATAAAATAGTTCTTCCAAAAACCAATAGGTACAGAATGCAACATCGTTGATCAAATCTTCGCCTATGTCGATCATCGAAGCGATGATTTCCGTAGAATTGAAAATCGAGATCGACTCTCTTGCCCATTTTTGCGCCTCCTCCGTTTCTCCACGTTCCGCAAAAACACGAGCGAGTTGTGAAATCGCCTGACCTTTGTAATACATTGCCCATGCTTTTCCCTCAGCGTTTTCGTTGCAGATATCTATTGCAAGATCGTAAAACTCATTAAAATACTTTTTACGATCCGTATCAAAGTATGAAGACATCAGCATTTCCTTAACGTCGATATTATTGGGCATACTTCGGTACGCCTGTTGCCATAGCGCGAGCGCGCCTGCGGTGTTACCGGATCTGAACAAGTCCGCCGCCTTTTCAGAATACTCGTCGAACAGTCGTTTTTCATCAATTTTCTCAACGCAAAGTAGCTCGTCAACCGTAACTCCGAAAAAGCGCGCCAGGTCTGGAAGCAGTGTGATGTCAGGGTATGCGTTTCCTGTCTCCCATTTACTTACCGCCTGAGATGAAACATCCAGATACTGTGCCAGTTTTTCCTGTGATACTTTTTTCTCTGCTCGAAGCTTTTTCAGCTTTTCCGCAAAATAGATATTCATAATAAAACCTCTCTTGTTGTTTTCGTGGCCACAATTATATTATAAAATGCGCGAAAAGGAAAAACAATAACCGTATAGTTGTTTTTTAGTTGGGCGCCTCAAATGATAGTTGGGTGTTTGTGTGAAAAGGTATCAAGCTGGTGCACTTTTAGGCCTCCTAGACACGAAAGGAACCTCTTTTGTCTACCAAGGTAAGAGTGGTTTTTTACAACGATATCCGTTCCTGTCGGAATGGGTTATTTACCCTGCGGGTATGGTATACTTGCTTTGCAAGTATACCATACGGCATAACCGTATATCATATCGTGTCAGCGATATTTCATTGCATATATTTTCTTGTCGGTTCAACTCCACATCAGAATTTTGCGTCGGCATCTTTTTTGCTGCCTCTTGACAGCGTGATGCCGGCTCCATTTCTGTAAGCAGTCGGAAAATATATGCTCTTAAGCACAGGGTGAAAGCATATTTGGCTCCGGGCGGCAGAAAACAATCGGGGAGCCCTTGCGCGCGGAGCAAGCGTTTTACTCCGATCTTACCGCTCGCATTTCGAACGGAATTTTATTTATATTCTGCTTTTCAAAGTGACGCCGGAGCCGATTTGTTTCGGGTTCGGCGTATGTTTTATCCTTGCGGCCTGGTCTGAGCGGACGTTATTTGTGATTTTTTGGATTCTTAGCATTTTGCTTTCGCAGTTTATAGCTTTATGCTTTGAAGGCAAGGTTTTTTCGTCAAATCGGTCTCTGCTTAATCCAAAAGGCAATTTTATTATTTTGCGTCACCTGAGCAATATGACATTCCTTGCCGCCATCCTTTACAAGCTTTTCGGCCCTCTTTCGGATCAAATACAGCCGCCGCTTCGGGAATCAGAGCTGATGGATATTTGCAGTCCGTATCCGGACACCCTCTCGGCCTATGGTGTGAGAACATATCCGGAAATTGCCGAAGGCATATCCATACTGAAAGCATTGTTTCCGTTTGCTTTGACGTGCGATTGCTGCGGCAGGGATATACGGGGAGAACGCAACGGAAAAAACAACGTATCTGCACGACGTGGCGACCGCCATTCTGTTTGCCGGAAGCGGGCTGCCGGCGGCGGCAAGGAACGGGCGTATTTTGATGACGGCCGTATTTTACAGCCTGTCCGCAGGGGAAAGAAGCGCACGATGGTGAGGCCGTAACGGTTTGAGGGGGGAGAGGGCAAAGAGACTGTCGGAGGTTGCATTTCGGGCGCAAAAAGGCTTTATCCTTTTCCCGAATGTGTTTTTTTAAAGCAGGTCCTGCGCTGACGGCTCCATAGCGCTTTCTGTCATTAACGCCATTGGCTATGGATGAATTCAACGGCCGCGCGGAGCGTTTTATAAGAGTATTTTGCAAAATGTCCTGCCGGAAGACCCGGAACGGCGGATGAGGTGGCGGACGGCGTGCAGCTTTTGATGAGCGAACGCGCACAGTTTATCACCGGAGCGGATTTTTTGATTGACGGCGGTGCGGCGGCGTCCCATTTCTATGGTCCGCTTCGCCCCGAACAAAAGGATGAAAGGATGGATTGGAATGAGAAAAAATTTTGGAGCAAAACCGTGGGTTTATCCACTGCCCGTGCTGCTTGTCGGGACCTATGACGAGAATGGAAGCGCGGATTTGATGAATGCGGCCTGGGGCGGCTTGTATGACGAAAACCAAGTGATTCTGTGCCTGTCCGCAGGACATAAAACAACGAAAAATATTTTGAAAAAGAAGGCGTTCACCGTCAGCTTTGCGGATGTCGCACATGTAACGGAGGCGGACTATGTGGGAATCGTGTCCGGCAACAAAGAGCCGGACAAGGTAACGAAGGCCGGGTTCCATGCAATGCAGAGCGAGTTTGTAGACGCGCCTCTCATCAAGGAACTGCCTATGACGCTCGAATGCAGGCTTGTCAAACAGAATGAAGACGGTAATATCATCGGTGAGATCGTCAATATCAGTGCCGATGAAAGTATACTGAACGGAGACGGTATGATCGACCCCGAGAAGCTCAGCCCGCTCTCCTTTGACCCCATCCGTAACGTTTATGTAAAAATGGGAGAAACGGCGGGCAAGGCATTTTCGGACGGCGCCGCTCTGAAGTAATGATGCACCGAATCCCGTAAACCGCACCGACCGATCGCGCGCCGCGTAGGCGCAGGACATTGTGCATATCGTCCGTTTGAAACAGAAATCGCATATGGGAAAAGGGGAATGATGATGAAAGTATTATTTATAAACGGGAGCCCGCACGAGAAGGGGAACACGTATATCGCACTGCAGGAAATGGATAAGATTTTTGCTGCGGAAAAGATAGACACCGAAATCGTGCATATCGGCAATAAGGACATTCGGGGCTGCATCGCCTGTCGGCTTTGCGCAAAAAACGGGAAGTGCGTATTCGATGACGCGGTCAATGCGGTTGCACCGAAGTTTGAAGCCTGCGACGGTCTTGTCGTGGGGAGCCCCGTCTATTATGCGTCCGCAAACGCAACGCTGGTCGCCTTCCTGACCCGGTTGTTTTACAGTACGCATTTTGATAAAACGATGAAGGTTGGGGCGGCCGTCGTCGCGGCGCGCAGGGGCGGACTGTCCTCCACCTTTGATGAATTAAATAAGTTTTTTACCATTTCCGGTATGCCCGTTGCTTCCGGACAGTATTGGAACAGCATCCACGGCAGGGAAGCCGGAGAGGCCGAACGGGATACGGAGGGCTTGCAGGGGATGCGGACGCTGGCAAGGAATATGGCGTTCCTGATGAAAAGCATTGCGCTCGGAAAAGACCGGTACGGCATCCCGGAAAAAGAACCGTTTGCACCGATGAATTTTATTCGCTGAGTGTTTTGCTGACGGATGCCTTCCGTGCAGCGGGAGGGTATGCAGACACGCTGCGCGAAATGCGGAAGGAAGGGCGGTGAACAGATGCGGAGAGAGGACCTGTGGCGGAGCCGGACCGGTCCGGCATTTTTCCGAATCCCTATTCGCTGGAGGGCGGCTATCACGAAGGAAGGTTTGTCCTTGGACAGTCCGCAGACGGATGGGAGGTCTCCTATTGCTTTTACGGAAGGCAGCACAACCGAAAATTCTACGCGGACGAGGAGCACGCCTGCGCGGATTTGTATGACCGGGTGCGGGGGTATGTGCATCGCTATGTCTGCGGCCGGCCGTATCCGTCCGAGTGGCGCTATGTGACGACAGCCGTGCGGGATGTATTTTACGTGGAAGGGGAAGCCGTGCCTCTGTCTGCGCTGCGGGGCGCGCATACGGGCGTCGTTCTGGAAGACCCGTATTACGGTCAGCCGCAGCGGATGCAGATTTGTGAGGTTCAGCTTCGGGGAAAGCCAAGGCAGTTCGCCTTCGGGGAAGTGTCCGCTTCTGTTTTTATTTGCTACGTAAATGAAGGTGACGGCGATTCTCCCGAAACGATGTTTTTCTTTTACCGTCAGACCCTGCGGGCTTTCGGCATGCAGTTTATGAAAGCGGATGCAGTTGAGCCGGGCGATTTGGATATCGACGCCTTATCTTTTCTGAATGACCGCGCTTTGGCCCTGTTTTGCGAACGGGGCTGGATTACGGCTGAGATCAGACAGACGTGCGTGCAGATCCGAAACGAAATCACGGCGCCGCCCGCTTCGAGAAGCGCGCGTTCGCCGGGCGAACGGAACGCGCTCAGGACGGTTTCGGCGGAGATTGCCGCTTCACTTGACCGCATGGCGGATTCGTGCGGATTTGACAAAACCATCCGGAAATGATTTGCGAAGGAGGGGGAAAATGAAAAAACCAATTTATCTACTCTGCTTTATCTTAGTATCGGTCATTGTTTTGCATAGTTGTATAATATCCGACGGCTATACTCGTAAATTGTATGAAAAAGAAGAACTGCTTACCGTTTATGAAAAAAACGAGACGCTGTTTAGAGAAGTAGTCGATGTCATCATTCATAACGAGAATTTTTGCAACGACCGTGATTCGGAATATGACGATGTGTTTTTAATGTCGCCTTATGACAAATCAAAGCTGCGATGGTTTAATGAAGAGGAATGTGCTGTTATCAATGATTTTTATGCATTCCAACCGTATATGCTAAACTACCACTGCACACGCCAATATTTTGATATAACATTTATAAATGAAGATCAAACAGATTGCTATGTATTTGTTTTTTGGCTAAGCGATGATTCAAATGCATTGAAGAGCTTTTTAAGCTATCGCAGCAGTTCATTAAAACAAAATATAGAAAAACTTGATGAAAATTGTTATTTCCTTTGGCGCGGCGGGACAACCTTAATGCGGGGCAGATTCTCTTCGGACAAGCTGGAAACGGCTTTCGGTTATCCGATTCTGACCGAGGAAAACACCGTAGTCAAAATCATCCTGAAGTCGGATATGGATCCCGTCCTGCTCAACACCATCGCCGGCACGAGATGACGGCTTTCTGTTTTGCTGTCGGGAAAGCGATTTGCGGGAAATCATCTTAAAGGCTATCGCACTTAAAATCCTTTTTTAGGGAAGTTTTTCAGAGGGTATAAATCAGGTTCGGGGGCAAGGCTCCAATCGGGCTTTACCGACAAGCTGAAACGTTGTTTTATAATGGGTACAAAGGGAAATATAACGGTATTTGTTTGGAGTGGATTCCTGCTGTCCGCTTCAAGCTGTGGGGAGGGAGAGGAAGACATGCTTTGGTGGCCAGGTTTTGCGTTTCAGGCGGCGCTGCCGTATTGCGCGGCGTTGTTTGCGCTGTTTGTTTTTTACGCCGCGCGGCATATCGCGAAGTCGGTCTTTGCCGTTGGTGCGGCGCTGTTCACACCGCTTTTTGTGCTGTTCCTGTATACCTTTGTTTCGCCCCCCTCTGTGCGCGCCTTGGCCTGTTTTGCGGCGGGTGCGCTTGGAGCCGGACTGCTGCTTGCCGCTTTTTCCGTGAAGGATACGACGGCATACCGCCTTTGGCTGGCACTGATGGCGGGCGGAATTTCCTTCTGTGCGGCGGCTCTGTTCGGGCGTGTATGGCCGGAGACGGCCGGTGCCTATAACGGCTGGGCGGCGCAGTTCTATCTCTGCGCTGCGGTCGGTTTTCTTCTGCTGTTTGCGGCAGCTCTGATGCAGCCGGAAAAGCGGCGGGCAGCCGTTCCAATGGCGCTTTCGGTGTTGGGTGCGGCGGCAGGCTTCGTGCGGCTTTGCAGTTTTGCGCGCGGCGGTCCGCTTCCTTCCGAAGGACGAGGCGGAGACGCGCTGGAAATAATTGCCGTATTCGGCTGGTGTATCGTCTGCGGCCTGCTTCTGTCTGCCCGCTTGCGGGAGAGAACGGGCGCAGCAGAGGGAAAGGCGCAGAATGGGAGCGGCGGACGGTAAGAAGGGAGTATTTTATGCAGTTCGGTAAAAATCACGTTGTGAAGCTCGCGCTTGGAATGGGTGCAAAGATTGCGCTTGGAATGGGCGGCGGTATGGCCCTGTTTATCGGCGGCCTGATGCTGCCGCTTTCTTTATTCGGCGAGATGACGGAAGGCGCAAGCCGCTGGCCGCTCGTCATTTTCGGCTCTGTTTGCACCGCTGTGGGAATCCTTTGCTTTACGAAGCTTTTTCTTTTGAATCGGCGCGATAAAAGGTTCGGCCGATACGCGGCCCTGATCGGCAATCAAAAGCGCATATCCCTCGAGTGGCTTGCGCAGGAAATGGATTGCACCAGAGAAAAAGCCGTCAAGAATATACGCGAAGCGATGAGCCACGGTCTGTTCCCGGACGCTTATATCGATGAGGCAAACGGGCTTCTGCTGTTCCCGAACGACTCTGCTTTCGGCGCGCTGCGGACCGTTCACTGTCCGAGCTGCGGTGCCGCAGCGGAGGTGATGACGGGGTATCCCGCAAAGTGCAGGTACTGCGGATGCGCGTTGGACACGGAGGGAGAAAAATAAAATCTGCTGTTGCAAACAAGGGGAGTGACGGTTTTGCAGTTGACAGAGAGTATATTTTTGGAGACTTACAAGCGCTTCGAGGCTCTGTGCGACGACCTGTTTTCATGCCGGCACGGCGTAAGCGCGTACATAGTGGAAATGGAGCGCACGCCGGATATTTGGCAGCGCAAGGTACCCGGGTGGAAGGACGACTTTTACACCTTGAAGCACCTGCGGTGGCTTCGGAACCAGCTTGTGCACAATCCGTCTGCGCCCGGCTGTACCGACGAGGACGTCCGAAAGCTTCAGACGTTCCACGCCCGAATTCTGAACCGGCAGGATCCGCTGGCCGTACTTCATCTGCTGCGGAGCGCGGAAGAGACGCATCGTCCTTCCGAGCGGGAAAAGCATCCTTTGCATACCACTGTTCCTTATCATTGGAGCGAGGCGCTGCAGAACGAGACGCCTAACCGGAAGCCGGTATGGCCGTTTGTCTTGCTCGGCGCAGCGGCGCTTGTGCTTCTGGCTATTCTGCTTTGTCTGCCTTGAATCCGAAGGGGAGCGAGGAGCTTGAAAAACGCATTGCATTCTGCATATTTTACTGTATAATATAAAACAGGGGGCGGAGTCTGAACGCTGCGTTTTGTTTTGCGCAATACCGGACGTTATGGCCCGGATGGTCAAAGAAGCGTCAGTCTTTCCCCGGCCGGATTTTGAAAGGAGAGGGTTTTATGGAATCCAAAAACGAGCGGATTGCGGAGATTTTGCAAAAAAAGCTCATTGTGATCGTGCGGGGGCTGCCCCGGCAGCAGCTTCGGAAAACGGCGCAGGCTTTGTATGACGGCGGGATTCGGTTCCTTGAAATTACATACAGCGCGTCCGGCGCCGTCACGGACGGGCAGACTGCCGAAAGCATCGCTATGCTTACCGATGCTTTCGGCACAAGTATGCACATCGGTGCAGGGACGGTTCTCACCGAGGAGCAGGTGCGTTTGACCCGAGAAGCCGGCGGCGAATTTATCATATCGCCGGATACGAATGAAGCCGTGATCCGCCGGAGCGTCGAGCTCGGGCTGGTTTCGATCCCCGGCGCGCTTACGCCGACCGAAATCCAGAGGGCGCATCAAGCCGGCGCCGATTTTGTGAAGCTGTTCCCTGTCGTTTCTATGGGCGTTGATTATGTACGGGCTGTCTGCGCGCCGCTTTCCCATATCCGGCTTCTGGCGGTCGGCGGCGTCCATCTGGGCAATCTGCGCGACTATCTGCGCGCTGGTGTCTGCGGCTTCGGCATCGGAACAAACATCATCGACCGCGCCTGTATCGAGCGGGGCGATTATGCCGGCATTACCAGACTTGCTTCGGAATATACGGCGGTGATCGGGAATGCAGAATAGCTATATCGCCATTGACGGCGGAACGACCAATACGCGGCTGACGCTTGTCAGCGGCCATACCGTGCAGGGAACGGCGAAATATGCCGTCGGCGTTTCCGACGCGGTTCGGGACAGAGCCGTTTTGGCCGGCGCGGTCCGCGACGGAATCCGCGAGCTGCTGCGGCAGACCGGCGTCTCCGAGACTGCGCTTCGGTGTATTTTGGCTTCCGGTATGATCACATCGGAATACGGACTCTGCCCGCTTGAACATCTGAATACCCCCTGCGGTCTTGATGAGCTGGCCGCAGGCCTGTATCCGACGCGGCTGGAGGACATTTCGTCCGTCCCCTTTGCGTTCCTTCGGGGCGTAAAGACGGGCGGCGATTCGTGGCAGACGGCGGATATGATGCGCGGGGAGGAAACCGAGCTTTTCGGGCTTTGCGAACGGCCGCTGCCGAATGCGCTCTATGTGCTCCCCGGCTCGCATTCCAAATGGATTCATACCGACGAGGCCGGCCGGATTGCGGATTTTTCCACCCAGCTCACCGGCGAGCTGATTCATGCCGTTGCGAGCGATACAATCCTGAAGGAAGCGGTTTCCCTGTCGCGGCAAGCAGCCGATGCGGAATATCTGGAAAACGGCTATGCGTATGCTTGCCGGAACGGTGTCAGCGCGGCGTTCTTTAAGGTACGGGTGCTGAAAAACAGCTTCGGTATCCGCGATGACCGGCTTTTCAGCTTCTTTGTCGGCGCAGCGCTTGCGCCTGAAATCGAGCATATGCTTGCTTTGCCGGTCGGAACGATTGTTCTCGGCGGCAAGGCGCAGCTTAAATTGCCGATGGCGGCGCTCCTGCGTATGCATTCGGAGAAAAACATCGAAGTCGTTCCGGACGCCGTGACCGAGCATGCCGCCGCGTACGGCGCAGTACGAATCTATGAGCGTTGTTTGGAAATACGGGAATAAACCGCTGCGGAACATCCGTTGAGTCGGTATGGATCGGCTGTTCGCGGACGGTAAGGCCGTTTTGGCCTGTGTCGAAGGCATTTGTGTTCATCGCAGCGAAATCCTGTAAAATCGATTTGGAAGAACGATTTATGGTGTTTGGGCATTTTTATGCGCATTTTTCACAGGCACAGTATTCTCACCATTCGGACAAACAGGAGAATTTTATGGATTTGCAATTGAATTGGATCGACCCGAAGGCGTATTCGCTGAACAGCCTGCTGCTTTTTGAACGGTTCCAAATCCGTTTGATGTTGGTGGGGTACCGCTCGGATGCCCAGTGGAAGGAGAATATGGGCATCGCGCTGAACGCGAATCCTGCCGTCAGGTGGTACTTGGCGCATCGCTGCCCGGAATGCGCGTCTGTTGTCGACGCACTGACCGCGCAGGCGCCTGCTGAGACCGACAGCGCGCGGATCCGCGCCGCCGAGGAATACGTTCTGGGCAGCGTGGAGGACTTCGTGATGTATACGACGCCGGAGAAAATGGAAACAAACTGCGATTTCATCCGCGGCTGGCAGAAGGAACGGCTGTTTGAAGCCGTTGATTTGACGGGGAAAACCGTTCTCGACGTCGGCGCCGGTTCCGGCCGTCTGACCTTCGCGGCTGCCGAGAAGGCGGCGTGGGTTTACGCGAGCGAGCCGGTCGAAACGCTTCGTGCGTTTATGCGCGAGAAGTCCGAGCGCGAGGGAATACGAAACGTCCGGGTGCTGGACGGCTTTGCCGACGCGCTCGCTTTCCCCGACGATACGTTTGACGTCGTCATGTCCGGTCATGTCGTCGGCGACGACTATGAGAGGGAAATTGCGGAATTGAGCAGGGTCTGCAAGCCGGGCGGTTGGCTGCTCGACTGCCCCGGCGACAGCGAATGGGATATAAAACCGAATGCCGAGCTTCTGAGACGCGGCTGGGAAGAGCTCCGCTATATCGGGAGCTTCGGCAAGGAAGTGCGTCTGTACCGCAAGCAGCTCGGCGAAAAAGACGGCTGAAGGACAGCTTTGCACAGGCTGCGGCGCGTTGTCCGTTGGCCATGACATGACGGCTGCGGGTGCTATGCCTATTCTGCGCGGCTCGGCCGGCCCGCCGCCTTGAACCGGCAAATCCCGGCGGGCGGAAGTCCATCGCGGGTCTGCTGTCGACCGGCATTTTTGATTCCGATGCAATCGGCTCCCGCATAGAGCGCGGTAAAGTCCGCGCTCTATGCGGGAGCTTTTTTGAACGCCGGACGGTGCGCGCAACGGGGATACTATCGCTTTTCATACGCTTGTCCGTGTCTCTCTTGCGTGTTCGGCAGCGGAAGGCAGTCCGGACGCCTTTGCCGCTGTCGGTGCAGAATCAGTCTGCCGGAGCGCCGCTTTCCGTCAGCGGAATGCATGCGTCGGCAAAGCCGCGTCCGGCGTGCGCTGTAAAGAAGCCGGAAGCCGGCTGTTTGTATGCGCTGCACCACCCGTCGCGCGTTCTGTGCGGGCTGCGTGATTCAAATGCAGCCATAAAAGGATTGACTTTTATCGATAAAAAGATATAATAAAAATGACGAAGATTGAAAAAACACGGAAAGAAGGGTAAAAGCATATGAAACGTTGTCGAAAGTGCAAAGGAGAACTCGTTGACGAAGCGATGGCCTGCATCCATTGCGGCGCACGGACAAAGGAATCGGCCGACGCGCCCTCTGCGGCGGTTGCACTGCTCTGCTTCTTTTCCCGCTTGTTGGATTAGCGCTGTATTGCGCGCTGGACGGCGTGCTGCCGCTCCGGGCGAGGTCCGCCAAACGGGGCCTGTATGCCGGTCTGGCAGGGTGGGTGCTTTTTTGTATTGTGGTGGCTGTTTGGAACATCCTGTATCTCTTTTCATAAGAATAGCGCAAGCTGTTCGAAAAAAACACCGCGCAGCGGACGTCTCCGAGGGGGCGGCGTACGCCGCTTCCCGACCACGCGATGCCGGCGGCAGTTTTCCCGAACACGGACGTTTGCAGGTACGGATTTCTTGTTTATCTTGGTATGCGGCCGTTGCCGGCGGCCTTGAGTTTGCCGCGCGGTACATTACCAAAAGGGGGGGAATCGTATTGGAGGAATTCTTGTTTCAGTGTTATTTGAAATACTTAAAAGAGATGAAAAAGGACAAGTCTAATTTGTTTGGTCGTTTTGGCCTTTTCAAAATGTCATCATCATATATCGTTTTGCTGGTACTTGGACTTTGCTTTGTTTTCATTTTTGTGTTATTGTCATTTTTACGTTCCGATTATACAATCTATTTTGCCTTAACATCGTTCCTATGTCTCTTTTTGCTATCACGATATACCGATTACATCAGAATGGACAAAAGCGTTGCAAGGCTTAGCATATACAAAGCAAATTGTCGCGCACTTGTTGACTGGATGCTCGAAAACTGTGAAATTGAGCTGGATAATAATCTGCTCGAACGTCTTATTCCAAGGCTCGAGCGTTTGGCGGAGGATGAAAAACATAAGGAAGAAAAAAGCCAAAAACGAATGGATGATATGCTGCGTCTTGTACTGATTCCCGTAATCCTTTCGACTCTTACGGAGATCATAAAGGATCAAAACTTAACCACTGTAATCAGCTATTCGATTGCTGCATTAACCATCTTTTTTATGTTTTGCATGATTGAGCAATATGGTTTGCAGATGCAATTTTTCTTTTCCAGACAAAGAGCAGAAAAACTGCGGCTTTTCATCTCCGACCTGCGAAGCATATCTGACATGAGAGGACGGATTATTAGGCCGGAGAATGGTTTAGAAAAGAGAAATACAACGATTGTCTTGAAACGTGCCTGCCGCCCTTCGCAGAAAAAAACGCAGCGTTCGCATCGTGGATTGCGTTGATTTGTTTTCGGCGTTGCTGTACAAGGTGGGGGATTCGGCCAACGGCCGAACGCCTGCCGGCCACGGTTTTCCAGGCGGCGCAACACCAGTCCGCGGCCTTTGAACAGCGTCAGTCCGGCGGAAGCCTGCGCAAAGGCTTCCGCCGGTTGGGAGGGCGCCGCAGCCGAGCGTTCCCGCCGAGCTGGTCAGCAGCACAAGGCCGGCGGGCATTGACAGTCCGAGAAGTCTTCCCGTGGATTTTATCCGATTGTTTGTGATTGGATTGGCCTTCGACCGTACGATGACATACATTATTGTTTCCCGCTCTTGAATGGCTGGCTATGGAAATACAGCCGGAAGCCGAATTCTTTGCGATAAGCAGCATCAGAAGCAGCGCCACGGTGCGTTTGCTGTAAAAACGCCGTGTTTTTCCGTCGGCGGGTATAGGCTGTAAGTTTCCCTCGCGAAGTTCGGGCAGCCGTTAAACAGTCCGCCGGGTTGTCCGCGGCGTCCGGCTCGATGAGAACGTCCAGCCGCGCGCCGGTCATGAGCCGATAATTTTACGCCCGCCGCGTATGGCGCCTCAAAGGTTTTTCTATCAAAAGGTGTCTGTAAATCATTTTTACTCCTTTCCCGATTGAAAAATTCCGGAAAAATAGCCGCAATAGGCTGCTGAACCCTTCATTCATATTATGAGCCCTTGCGCTGCGTCAAAATCTTTTGGACAGGCATTGACATCCGCTTCCGGTTGTGCTAAAATATATATGTCTCTTGCTGTGCCCGCATCGCAAAGACGGCAGGCCGACAGAACGAAAGTACGTAAATTTGGAGGATAGAGTTTATGAAGCCCATTAAGACACTGGAAACCAAGAACCTTTGCGAAAGCGCCAAGAATGGCGGCTGCGGCGAATGCCAGACTTCCTGCCAGTCCGCCTGCAAAACGAGCTGCGGCATCGCAAACCAGCAGTGCGAAAACAAGAAGGACAGCAAATAACAACCGAAAATGCCGCCGGAATCGGGCGGCATTTTTACATAGAACGGATTCTGGATTCCGGAGGAATTTCAAATGACACACTGTTATAAGCTCGGCGGGCTGAACATCGTGCTGGACGTCTGCTCGGGCGCCGTCCATGTGGTGGACGACCCGACCTTCGACATCATCGAAAGATACGAGACGGAGTCCCGCGCGGAGATTTCCGACTTCATCCTGCATAAATACGCGTCTGACGGCGAAGTTACCGCACCGGAGATCGAGGCGTGCTTCGAGCAGCTCGAGGCGCTCCGCGCAGCGGGCAAGCTGTTCGCGCCCGATACATTCGCGGACATGGCCGGCGAGCTGAAAACGCGCAGCGCCGGGGTGGTCAAGGCGCTCTGCCTGCATGTCGCCCACACCTGCAACCTCAACTGCGCCTATTGCTTTGCCAGCCAGGGAAAGTACCACGGCGACCGCGCGCTGATGTCCTTTGAGGTCGGCAGGCGCGCGCTGGACTATCTCGTTGCCCATTCCGGGGGTCGCCGGAACCTGGAGGTGGATTTCTTCGGCGGCGAGCCGCTGATGAACTTTCAGGTCGTCAAGGACCTCGTCGCCTACGCGCGCAGCATCGAGAAGGACGCGGGAAAAAATTTCCGCTTCACGCTGACCACCAACGGCCTGCTCATCGACGACGACGTGATCGAATTTGCCAACCGCGAATGCAGTAACGTGGTCCTGAGCCTGGACGGCCGGAAGGCGGTCCACGACCGCTACCGCGTCGATTACACAGGTAATGGGAGCTGGGAACGGATCGTCCCCAAGTTCCAAAAGCTGGTCGAGGCGCGCGGCGGAAGGAATTATTATATGCGCGGCACCTTTACACACGCCAACCCCGATTTTCTCAGGGACATCGAGGCGATGCTCGACCTCGGCTTCACCGAGCTGAGCATGGAGCCCGTCGTCGGTGCGCCGGACGAGCCGTCCTCGCTGACCGAGGACGACCTGCCGGTTGTGCTTGAGCAGTATGAAAAGCTTGCCTTTCTGATGCTCGAGCGCCGCCGCGAGGGCAGGCCGTTTACCTTTTACCACTATATGCTCGACCTGAAAGGCGGTCCCTGCATCTATAAGCGTATCTCGGGCTGCGGCTCGGGCACCGAATATATGGCCGTCACGCCGTGGGGGGATTTTTATCCCTGTCACCAGTTCGTCGGCGATGAAAAGTTTAAGCTCGGTGACGTCTGGTCGGGCGTGACCAACACCGCGCTGCGGGACGAATTTGCCGCCTGCAATGTCTATACGCGCCCCGACTGCGCCTCCTGCTGGGCCAAGCTCTACTGCGCGGGCGGCTGCGCGGCCAACGCCTACCACGCGACCGGCTCGGTTAACGGCATATACAAATACGGCTGCGAGCTGTTCCGCAAGCGGATGGAATGCGCCATCATGCTTGAAGCCGCCAAGGCGCTGGAAGAGGCGTGAGATGAAAACGCCGATCTGCGATTTCGTCCGCAACTACGCTGCGTCCGCCCCGCTGCGCCTGCATATGCCCGGCCATAAGGGCGCCCGTTTTCTGGGCGCGGAACCGCTGGATATCACCGAGGTCTCCGGCGCGGACGTGCTGTACGCCGCGCAGGGCGTGATCGCCGAGAGCCAGCGCCTGGCGGCGGGATTGTTCGGCAGCGCGGCAACGCTGTATTCCTGCGAAGGGGCGTCGCTCGTCGTCCGCGCGATGCTGTATCTGGCGCTGCTGGCCGACGGCGGCGGTGGCGCGCGGCCGCTTGTTCTGGCGGGCCGGAACGCGCACCGCTCATTCCTGAGCGCGGCGGCGCTGCTCGATTTTGACGTCGAATGGCTGCGCCCGCAGCCGGCGGACAGCCGCCTGACCTGCCGCGTCACGCCGGACGCGCTGGACGCGCGTCTGGCCGCCTTGCCGCGCCGTCCCGCCGCCGTCTATGTCACAAGCCCCGACTACCTCGGCCATATGGTGGACGTCGCCGGGCTTTCGGCGGTCTGCCGCCGCTATGGCGTGCCGCTGCTGGTCGACAACGCGCACGGCGCGTATCTGCGCTTCCTGCCCGCCGATGCCCATCCGATGACGCTCGGCGCGGACATGTGCTGCGATTCGGCGCACAAGACTTTGCCGGTGCTGACAGGCGGCGCGTATCTGCATATCTCCGCGTCCGCGCCGCCGCTCTTTGCCGAAAACGCAGCCCGCGCGATGGCGCTGTTTGCCTCGACCAGTCCTTCCTATCTGATCTTGCAGTCGCTCGACCGCGCCAACGCGTATCTCGCCGGCGGCTGCCGCGCCCGTCTGGCGCACTGTGTCCGCCGTTTGGACGAATGCCGCAATCGGCTGCGCCGGAAGGGCTTCGCGCTCGTCGGGGACGAGCCGCTCAAGCTGACGGTCGCGCCCAAGTCCTACGGCTATACCGGCGGCGCGCTGGCGGCGCTGCTGCGGGCGCAGGGGATTGTCTGCGAATTCGCGGACCCCGACTACCTTGTGCTGATGTTCACGCCCGCGCTTCCGGCGTCGGCGTTCGACCGGCTTGAAGCTGCGCTGACGGCCCTGCCCCGCCGCGCGCCGATTTCGGAGACCCCGCCCGCCGTCCCGTCACCCGAGCGCGTGCTGACGGCGCGGCAGGCGATGCTGGCGAAAACGCGCCTGCTGCCGGCCGAGCGCTGTCTGGGTCGCATACTCGCCGATTTCGCCGTGTCCTGCCCGCCCGCCGTCTCCATCGCCGTCTGCGGCGAACGGCTGGACGAGGACGCGCTGCGCGCGTTCCGCTATTACGGCGTGCGGCATTGCAGGGTGGTCGATTGAAATTCGCCTCGAAAGGGTTTATGTTTTTACTATGCATTCGGTTCATTTTATCAGAATATGGGTCGCAGGGATGCAAAAGAAAGCATATAAAAGCATATAGGAATACGGAAGCCGGCGGATGCCTTGCGTATGTGCCGAAAGCATAGGGCTGCAAGCCGCCGGGTGAAATGTTCACAGAAATTCAATTTAACAGTTGACATTTTTGGCAAATCATGCTATTGTAATCATGAATAAAATCAGAAGGGGGTGTTACCGATGCAGACCTTGACAATGCATTGGATTTGCCGTTCTTGATTGTTCGCAAAATTGCAATATCCTATTGGAAGCCTGAACGCGAATCTCAATGTTTATTTGGTACGATTCACGCTTTTTTTTCATGGGGGTGTTTTCTGATGAAAAAAGAAAAAGGTTTTGCGTTATTGCTGTTTGGCATATTGATTGCAAAGGGAAATTTTTGGTATGTTGGGCTTATTTTTGGAATCATAGGACTGTTTATTGTATTGATAAAATAGAAAGGAGACACATCGATGAAGCTTTTTCGAAAAACATTTTCAGTTGTATTGGCAATTGCTATGTTGTTTTCAGTTCCAACGCTTGCAGACGCAGGTGAATTTACAAGAGAAGAAAAACTTGACTATTTAGTTTCTTCGGGTATACCGCTTGCATTTTTCGAAAACAAAGAAGATGCTGAGATAGACAATATTTTTGCTTCTTTATATGGAAAAGATATTCGATATATGGGATCGGAAACGGTTTCTATGTCAGAAACAGTAGACTTTTCGGGCGTTTCTCCTGCAGGCGTTATTCCTGAAAGCGATATGAAACTGATTATATCAAAGGTTTCGGAGGTCGTATATGATTCAAATAAAGACATGTACAGAATAAAAGAGATTTATGTATATGTGGATTATATATGGACATCAGGAAAACCTTTTTGGCAGTGGAGTGATGGCATTACAGTAAATTGGGATGCAAGCGTGTTTACATTTAAGAGCGGTTCATTTCGTGCGAACGATTATAAACTTTTGGTGAGCACGCAGAATTGGGAAAATACAACTTCTTTAAGCAATCCATTTGCCTTAGCACAGGGCGGATTGGGGTATTACGCCAAACTGACATTTAGTGAAACCGTTCTTGGAACGACTGTCAGCGCATTGCAGCATAAAGGGAGCGCGTCGTTTACATTGCTTCCGAAACAATCTCCTATGTATTTAAAAACGGCCTATACGACAGATACATATTCGACAGCTATAAATGTAGAATATCTGCACGTTAAAAATCCGGGAATTTTTTCAGTAAGTTTCAGCTATAACGGATTCGGTGTTTCGGCAAGTGTGCCGCTGACAAGCGATTCCGTGGCTAAGTCTACAACATATTATTATTCCTATTCTTAACAAATAGCAGTAAGACATTTTTATCTTGATATTGAAAACGAAGACGGCAGAATAAAAGTCAAGCTTAGAGTGGGACTTATGGGACTTACCAAAAAGTCTTTTCAGGGATACAGAGAACAAAGACAGGGCGTGAGATACCACTGTAAATGCCGCGCTTGATATTCGCCGGCAATGACGTTTGCCCGTTTCTTTTATGGACGGGCAAACGTCATGCAGGGAGTCGTTCTGCGCATATGGTCGGCGGATTTGAGCAAAAAGCTTCTCGAAAGGGGTGCGTTGATTCACAGCTTATGAAAGGAAGGGGCCGTATTGCCGGACAGCCTATGTGCGTTCGCAAGGGAACAAGGGGACACGGCCGCTGAAAGAAGCCTTATGAATGCGGCCTTCTGTTGCAAGGCTGCGCCTGCGGGCGCTTCCGTTTTTGTGCAGCCTTTGCGCAAAACCCAACGCAGTGCCGCAGCCGCCTGTTTTTCCGGATGCGCGGGCGGGCAAAAAGCGCCGGGCGGACGGCGCGGCCGGACCGTTGGCCGCAGGTCGGCTCGGAAAGGCTCGGTTTTCAAAACCGCCGGCAGGCGTTATGGCCGGCAATACAGACTTTTTTGCGTGCGGAAGGGTTTTGAAATTTCATAAGGCAAAAAATGCATTCGCCCTTGCAATTTGCGTTCGCGGATGCTATAATAAAGATGCGGCTCCTGTCGGGGCGCGGAAAGGCTTTGAACCTTTTGCGGGCGGCGGCGCCGCGGAAAATCAAATAACCCGATATAGAAGATACGGTTTGAAAAGTTGTTTGCTGAGTAGATGTAAAAGGGAATCCGGTTCGAATCCGGAACAACCGCCATTACTGTATTTGACGAGAGGAGAGCGGACGGAGCCATTGGGGTACGTGTGCCCTGAGAAGGCCTGCTCTCTGCGGCATGTGCCGCTGCATCATAAGTCAGGATACCTGCCGTGTCTTTTGAGGTGAAACACAACTTTGGTGAGAAGAGTGCAGCCGATTTATCGAAGCATGACGGTTTTGCGTTCTTTTCTGCGTTAAGAACTGCGGTTTTCCTTTATGCGTCCTTTCGGATCAATCTGTTGTACTCTTTTGACCTTTTTGGTTGAAAGAGTTTTTGTTATGTAAGGATGAAACGAAAAATTGCGCGAGACAGGACTTGGAATGCAGAACTTTTGCATCAAAAGATCCAAATAACAAAACAGTTTTCATCGCATAACCGGGGTGCCGGAGACGAACGGATGGTGCTGCAGTGCTGCTGTGGCCGAAAAACTGCGGAAAGATGCTGAATTTTCAATAATGGTGGTAGAAAAATGGTGCTGCATAAAAGGATTCGACGGCAAGTTGCCGTAATTTCGGCTGACCTGCTGCTTTACAGCGCTTTTTCATGGCGTGGATCAGATGGAGATGATCGAACGAAAGGTATGAAAACGGACAGCAAGGGTATCGGGAGCGGTGCCGGTTGTGAACGGGGCGAAAACAGGCTGCTATGAAAGCGTTTGCTAACTACCATCCGGCCGTGCTGCTGCTGTACTTCCTGTCGGTGCTGCTGGTGGGGATGTTTGTCACCAATCCGGTCATTCAGCTCACGATGCTGTTGGGTGCTGTCCTGTTCTGCATCATGTGCACGCCGTCCGGCCGTTCTGCGGGGGGCATCGCGTTTTACGTGTCGATGTTCCTTCTCGTCGCCGTCACGAACCCGCTGTTTTCGCACAACGGCGTGACGCCGCTGTTCTATCTCAACGGCAATCCCGTTACGCTCGAAGCGTTCGTCTACGGCGCGGCTATTGCCGTAATGGTCGTCGGCGTGATGCTCTGGTGCAGATGCTACAGCGCGGTGATGACGAGCGACAAATTTTTATACCTGTTCGGCCGCGCCATCCCCAAGCTGGCGCTGGTGCTGTCCATGGCGCTGCGTTTCATTCCGATGTTCAAGCGGCAGCTTCACAAGGTCAGCCGAGCGCAGAAGGCGATGGGGCTGTACAGCTCCAAAAGCCTTGTGGACAAATTCAGGAGTGCGCTGCGGGTGTTCCTGGCGATGATTTCGTGGTCGTTGGAAAACGCCATCGATACTTCTGCGTCGATGAAGGCGCGCGGCTATGGACTGCCCGGCCGCACCCGATTCTCCCTGTTCCGCTTCCGTGCGGTGGACGGCGTCCTCGCGGCGGTCAGCGTGCTGCTGCTGGGCCTGACACTGGTTGGGACGGCCGCGGGGGCGACGGCGTTTGATTACTATCCCCGCATCAGCGAGCTGCCGCTGACTCCCTTTGCGGTCGCGGTCTACGCAGCGTTCGGCGTGCTGTCGTTCCTGCCGTTCATCATCGAAATCCGGGAGGCGTTCGTATGGAAATACTACATCTCGAAAATGTGAGCTTCCGCTATCCGAAGGCGGCGGTAAATGCGCTCGACGGCGTAAGCTTCAGCGTGCAGAGCGGCGAGTTCGTCGTCGTCTGCGGCGCGTCGGGCTGCGGGAAGACCACGCTGCTGCGGCTGCTCAAGCGTGCACTCGCGCCTGCCGGTGAGCGGAGCGGCGAAATCTGTTACCGGGGCACCGCGCAGTCTGCGCTTCCCGAGCGCACCGAGGCGGGCGAGATCGGGTATGTGCTGCAAAACCCCGACAGCCAGATCGTGACCGACAAGGTGTGGCACGAGCTGGCCTTCGGACTGGAAAACCTGGGGCTGCCGACCGAAGTCATCCGTCGTCGGGTGGGCGAGATGGCCAGCTATTTCGGCATCCAGGAGCTGTTTCGCAGCGATACGGACGCACTTTCCGGCGGGCAGAAGCAGCTTTTGAACCTCGCTTCCGTGATGGTGATGCAGCCGAGGCTGCTCCTTCTTGACGAGCCGACCGGCCAGCTTGACCCCATCGCCGCTTCCGACTTCATCGCAACGCTTCGGAAGCTCAACAGCGAGCTGGGGCTGACCATCCTGCTGGTCGAGCACCGGCTGGAGGAGGTGTTCCCCATCGCCGATAAGGTGCTGCTGATGGACGGAGGACACGTTCTGTTGTACGACACCCCGCGCGCCGTCGGCCAAAAGCTCGGTGCCGAGCATCCGATGCAGCTCAGCCTGCCCAGCGCCGTCCGCATTTACAACGCACTCGGGATCGACGACGTCTGTCCGCTGACCGTCCGCGAGGGCAGAGATTTTCTGGAACGGCATTTCCCGCCCGCCGAACCCACCGACGATGCGGATGCGTCCTATGCGCACAATGACGAGGTCGCGCTGGAAATGAAAAACGTCTTCTTCCGCTACGAGCGCAGCCTGCCCGACGTCCTGCGCGGCGCTTCACTGTGCGTATATAAGGGGGAATTTTACTGTCTCCTCGGCGGCAACGGTACCGGCAAGACCACCACCCTCAATGTCCTTGCCGGACTCAATCGTGCCTACCGCGGGAAGGTCCGCATCGCGGGCCGCCCGATCGGCGACTATAAAAACGGCGCCCTCTACCGCGGCAACCTCGCGCTGCTGCCGCAGAACCCGCAGACCGTCTTTGTCAGAGACTGCCTACGTGACGACCTCGTCGAGCTGCTCGAGGCGCAGGGCGTGGCCAAAGACGAGCGGGAAAAGCGCATTGCGGCGGTTGCCGAAAAGCTCGGCATCGTGCCGCTGCTTGACAAACACCCCTACGACCTCAGCGGCGGCGAGCAGCAGAAGTGCGCCATCGCGAAAATGCTGCTGCTCGAGCCGAAGATTCTGCTGCTGGACGAGCCGACCAAGGGACTGGACGCGCACGCCAAACAAGTGCTGCGCGGCGTCCTGCAAGCGCTCAAGGCCGACGGCATCACGATCCTGATGGTCACGCACGACGTGGAATTTGCCGCAGAAAATGCCGACCGCTGCGCGTTGTTTTTTGACGGGGAGGTCCTTTCTGCCGACGTGCCGGAGCGGTTCTTCGCCGAAAACAATTTCTATACCACCGCAGCCAATCGTTTGGCGCGTTCGTTTTGGAAAAATGCCGTCACCTGTAAGCAGGTCGTCGAGTATGCCCGTGCGGCGCTGCGCCGCCCGACCGGAGAGGGAGGGGAAACCGAATGAAAGCGAAAAAGTGGGTATCCTACGGCATTTTTTGTCTGCTGATTCCGGCGGTTGTGGCCGGCGGCGCGCTGCTGTTCGAGGAAAAGCAGTATGCGTGGGTGTCGCTTTGCGCGGCGGTTCTGGCCTGCGTCCCTTTCTTTTTGCATTTTGAGCGGAAAACCGGCAGCACCCAGACCCTCATCCTCGTCGCGGCGATGGTTGCGCTGTCGGTCGTCGGACGCATCCTGTTTACACCGCTGCCCGGTTTTAAGCCTGTAACGGCGCTGGTCGTTATCACAGGAATGTATTTCGGCGGCGAAGCCGGATTTATGACCGGCGCGCTGTCGGCGGTCATTTCCAACTTCTGGTTCGGCCAAGGGCCTTGGACGCCGTTTCAGATGGTAAGCTGGGGACTGATCGGCTTTATTGCCGGTTTGCTGGCAAGCCTGCTCAGGCGCAGCAGCATCCTGCTGGCAGTTTACGGCTTGTTTTCCGGCGCGCTGTTTTCGCTGCTGATGGACACCTGGACCGTGCTCTGGCAGGACGGCTATTTCAACCTTTCCCGTTATTGGGGGTACGTGCTGTCGAGCCTTCCCTGGATGGCTGTGTACGCGCTTTCCAACGTCATTTTCCTTCTTCTGTTTACACCGCTCGTCGGCAAGGTTTTAGAACGGATTAAAACCAAATACGGGTTGCAGGGACGCCGATAAACGTATGCCTTCCGTTCCGAATTTCGGGACAACGAAACCGAATGCGCCGGATTTCGAAAAAAAGAAGTCATCCGCTTTGCGGTTGACTTCTTTTTTGCTTTGCTGTCTGCTTGTCTGCCGGATCAAATCGGCTTTGTTGTCAGTGCTCCTGTGTTCCGCTGCGGCGTTTGACAACCAGCAGCAGGAGCAGCGCGAGTCCGCTCATGCCTGCCAATATGACGAAAAAGGGCAGATTGAACCTGTCGCCGGTCTGCGGCGGCTTCGGGTCATCAGGCTCCACCGGCAGTTCCTCGACCTTGAAGCACCAGTCCAGATACCCGATGGCCTGCTGGAACGTATTGTCCAGCGTGAGCGGCACGTCCAGCGTCACGTCCAGCGTGATTTCGCCGCCCGAGTAGACCGTGCCCAGATACACCCAGTCGGAAAGCTGCGCCGTTTCGTCGGCGGGTGCGTCGAACAGCTCGGAATCGCCGTCCTGCCGCACGTTCAGCCGGAGCTGCGACAAGAACGCCTCAGACCCCTCCTGCGCGCCGTCGGAACGGATATAGAGCTTAATCTTCACGTGCTTTTCTACGTCGTTGTCAATGACGATCTGCTGCGTGATGCTGTCGCCGGGCATAACATCCTTGAAATCGGTAAACAGGTCGGTCGGGGAATACGTGCTTCCGGGAGCAAAAATGAATGACTGCGCGCTGCCGTCATAGGTGACGTTGCTCGCCGCTCCGGCCGTAAGGCCATTGAGCGCCAGCGCCACAAGGAGTACAGCGGAACAGATCAGCCGGAAAATTTTGCGTTTCATTCGTTGCCCCCTCCCCCTTGAACGGCGGTAATTACGCCGTTTTCAACGCTTATGTGCCAGTATTCCTCTGCAACCGCTTCGGGCGATGCCTGAATGGCGGAGGCGACGATTTCCACTGCGAGCGTGTACCCTTCGGGCGCACGGTTCGCTTTCGGCGTGCATTCTGCAATCAGAACCGCTGTGGATTCTTCCGGATCGACGGCGATTTTGTAATAGTAGAAGTCGCTGCCACCCTGAAGCCAGTTGGCGCCGAAATCGTCAGCCCATTGAATCGTGTAATCCGTGCCGGGTTGAGGCTGCTGCGCGTGGACCGATGTAACATTGCCCTCATCGTCAGCCTTCACCCAGTTCGCGACGACGGTCACGCGGATGAATGCGTCGGTGTCTCCTGTGTTCCGAATGGCGACGCTGCGTTTGACGGAACCGTCAAACGTTTCCTCTACTTCGCAGGACACCTGGGCCGGTGTAAATTCGTTCTTCAGCGGCGGGGTCTGCGTTTGCAGGTAGGCGACTGTCACGCCGGCTGCGGCAAAGACGAGAACAAGGATCGAGACAAGTGCAAACAACGCTTTTCGGCTGCTCGGTTGCCTGCCGGGTCTGTGCGGCGTACTGTTTTTGGGGTTGTACATACTGCCTGTCTCCCTTCTTTAACTCTGTGCCTGCGGTTTGGTAAAGACGTTGATCCTGAAGCTGTCGCCGTCTAGCCAGTACGGTACCGTGCGGGTGTTCGCACACGTCACGCTGTTTGTGTTTTCGTCTGCGGTCAGCGTTACGGTGATGCCGCCGGTTTCAGGTGCAGTGCAGGACAGCCCCGTAGCGGCGGTGAACTTTTGCTGACCGTACCGCCACGACCATTCGGTAAGCTCGGTCACGGTGTACGCCTTGCCAATGGTCAGCCCGTCGATGGTGACAGCGGAATTGCCGTGGACGGTGACTGTCACGTCCACGCCGTCCTCGCCTGTCACCCGGAACAGGAACGTCTGATTCCAGTCACGGGTGTCTGCTCCTTCCTTGTAGATCGTAAGGCTTGTGGATGCGGGCAGATAGAGTACCCGAATGACCTGCTCGTTCGCGCTTGTGACGGTGTAAGGCGTCGTGCCCTGCTGAACGCCGGCTCGGTATCCGTCGGGATGATGCATGTTCAGCCATTCGACGGACAGGGTGACGGAATCGCCTTCCCGGAGAAGTTCGCCGTTGTGCTCCGGTGAAAGGGTTGTCTGATAGTTCTCTGATTCCAGCTTGTTGTCGGCGTCAAGGGTATCCTTGTAGTATTCCACTGTGATTTTGGGGTATACCGTCAGCGTACCGTTGCGGGTGGTATACTTATATTCCGTGGTGTTATCGCTGCGTATCTGTACATTGCTGACCGCATTCACCGCTGTCCCCACATTCGTTTGCGAACCTGCGATGTCCGCGGTGATTGTCAGTTCCTCGCCGGCAATGGTGTATTTGCCGTCGATGAGAGGAACGACTTGGCCCTGATAGGTAACGGTGAAGCCGGGGGCGGTCAGCTCGCTGCCGTCATAGACCTTTTCGGCGTCCTCTGCGGTAATGGTGATAGTATTGCTTAATTTCCGCGTCCATCGGCCGTACAGAATAACGTCGCTTGTGACTGTCAGCGTTTTTCCGGCCGGTCTTGTTAATTCCTCGTTCAGATACCAGCCGGAGAAAGTGTAGGTGTAAGCGCCTTCGTATACAACGGTTTGGTTTGTGTAGTTTGAATCGACGCTGTAAACCGTATTTTCCGCAAGATCGGAAGCGCCTGACGGCAGCGTGGCTGAGGCTGGCGCGTTCAGCCAGTCATATTCTACCGAAAAGAGCGCCTTCCTGCGGATATAGACGCGGACGGTGCAGGCTCTCCCTGCTTCTACGGCGGGCACATCTGTGATTTGTCCGTTATAGACTTTGTCGTCATAACGGGAAGAATTGTAATCGACTTCGGACCGCACGACTTCATATGCGGGGTCGTGGAGTGATGTAATTACCTGTATGCCGTTTGAAAATCCATGGGAATTGCTGGCAAGCCGCTCAGCGCCGCTGAAATCATTACCGATAACTTCATACAATTCGAAGCGAATGGTATAAAGATCAGAACCCCAGTCGCCCCAGTCGGAGGTATTGATGGAGGCTTTATCGTCCTTTACATATTGAATCATATAATAAAAGATAAGCTGATGCCCGGTTGTCGGATAAGCTCCGTGGCCTGTATATGCTGTCCAGCGCAGCAGCTTCCAGTCGCCGGTATCGGCAACGCGGAAATAGTAATGACCGTTTTCATATTTCAGCGCGTCGACGTCGTAGGCTTTGCCTTCGTAGGTCATGCACTCATTGTCGCTTCCGGCGTCTGTTCCGCTTGAACCGTTATAATTGTCAAACATCTGGCCGCCGCCGGTCTGCGCGCGGTCGATAACGCGCGCTTTCCAGAAGATATACGTCTGATTGTTCGCTGTAAAATCATTTCGTGCCAGCGTGGAGACGAATGCCCCGTTCTCCAATTGCGTGGAAGTGATCGGGTCCGTTCCATGCAGCACCGTTGTCGTGGCGTGGTCTGCGATAATTTCCGAAGGCGCAGTAAAACCGGGTTCCTTTACCGTGATGCTGTAAACGGCGGAGGTGGTGGCGACGGCTGCCGTACCGGCTGCTGATGCGGTGAATATGATTTTCCCGCCGTCCAGTCTGACACTTACGCCGGAACCGTTGATTTCATACGCCGTAGAGCTGTCTGCAAAGCTTGCCGTTTCGCCGACATACATTTCCAGCGTCACCTTCTTTGCGGTGACAAGGATGGTATACCTTGTATTGCCGACGGTGACCGAGGTCTCGCCTATCGACTTGCCGGTAAAAGTGATTTCGGTAAAAGCCGGCTGCGGATCAGTATGTTCGGTCTGATTGTAAAGAGTTATATCTACGTTCGTATTTCTTGGTGAATTAGTGCTTTGAGTTGATATGGTTTCATAGTCGCTACTGTTAAAGTAAGCGTAAGTGTAAGTGTAAGTGGTCCAAAACACACCGTAACGTTTTACATAGACAGGGTAGTAATCATTATCCACTTTGTAATAATAGTCTGTTTCAATCCAATTGCTGCTGTTCTGGTTCAGAAGTTCAGAGCATTTGACATTGTTTGCTTCTGAATAGATCGTAGTGCCTTCGATTGCATCCTGACCTTCAACAGTGACGTCCGCAATGCCCGTATCCAAACCGTCTCCGGTATAGGTGCCTTTATAATTGCCGCTTGAATCAGTGAGCGTGAGGCTTTCGCCTACCGTAAGGGCGATCGTTTCCTCCACGTGTGCATTCGGGTCGGCCTCCGCCAGAACGACGACAGAGAAATGGGGGACGGAGGCGGTATAAATGCCGTCGGCATACGCGCCGGGGATGCGGGAATAGCTGCCATTGGACTCCTGCACATACGCGCGGAGGTGTTGCGGCGCGGCGTTCCACGCGTCGGGAACGGGGATGGCGACTTTCGCTGCGCCCGTATACGCGCCGGACGCGTCGGTAAGGGTGATGTCATAGGCGATGCTGTGCCGTATGCCCGTCATCTCGGGCGGGGCTACGGGCTGCACCGTCAGTGACTGCAGGTTCGCCGCGATGACGGAGACACCTGTCATATCATCCGTAAGGGTAATCTCGCTGTCGGTTTCGGGGGCGGTGAAGTAGTCCGCGTTGTTTTCGGCAAGGCCGGCCAGCAGACCGCCGATATTGCTGCACTCGGCGTCGGTATATGAAACGCTCGGGTCGTCGCACCAGACGCAGAGCATACAGCCGACGGGCGCTACGTCGCTGCTGTCGTTGCCCGGAACAGCAGTGCAGGTGGTGTTTCGGACGCCGCTCTGCGCGCTGTTCAGCGAATATCCGCCGGATGAACGTCCGAGGACGTAGTACCAGGCGTCGTTGGTGTTGATGATCTTGTGTCCTTTTCCGGCAAGCAGGCTTGCCGGAGCTACGCTGTAGCCGCTCCAGCCAGAGGTCCAGAAGCAGACTTCAATGTCGGGATCAAACGTACCGTAGGAGGCTTGGCTGTTGTAATAAATACCGTCGTTGAAGGCCATCGGCGTCATTCCGGCTTCCTTGACAATGGCCGCTGCGCTGTTCACATACTCGATGTAGTCGTCATACAAACCGGCGGACTGAATCGCGCTAAAGCCGGAGGAAGAAATATCGTTCGCGTACTCGTCGGCGCCGAGGTTGAAATGGGTGCAGCCTTTTCCTGCAAAGTATCGGATGTACTTCTCCAGCACCGCGAGCGTAAACGCAGTGGCGGTTTCGTTCGTCACGTCGATGGTGCGCTCGGAAGTGGAGTAGGACAGCTTTTCTCCGATTAGAGATTCACCGGCATCCATCAGCGCGTTCATATGGCCCGGCGTATTGAGCAGAGGGATGATCCCGACGTCTTTTTCGGCTGCGAAGGCAAGGATTTCGTCCATCTCGCTTTCGGTCAGCGCGTTGCCGTTCGGGTCGTCGTAGTAGTTTGTGTTCCCCTGCCGCACGGCGTCTGCCACGGCGTCACTTTCATACGCATACCCGCTGACCGAGACGGACATATCGTCGGGCAGGAAGCGCAGGCCGTCGTTGCCGACCGCCAGTTCGACATGCGTATAAGAGTTATCGGCCGCCATATCGATGACGCCTTTGATTTCATCCGCAGAAAAATACTTTCTGCCGCAGTCAAGATGAACAATGCGCATAAACGCACTGTCGCTGCCGGCGGAGACAGGGAATCCCGTTACGGGCAGACAGCCGAACAGCATTACCACGGACAGAAGTACTGCTAAGGTTTGTTTCATTGTCCCTTACCTCCTTATTCCTGCGGCCAGCCGGCGGCCTCAAACACGGTCTGCCCGTTGTTTGCCTTCTGTGTGGCCTGCGCGCCGACGTTGATGATGGCCTTGCTGTGCTGGTACAGGTTGCTCATCGCCGCCGAAAACGTCACCTTCGTGAACAGCGGCTCGGTGGTTTCATCCGGCTCCAGAGCGGTGTTGTAATAATAGTACCCGTCCTTTTCCGTCCAGGCGTCAGTGTTCAGATCATAGGAAATCAGTGACGTGTCCGCTTCGCCCTCGACTCCCCCGGCCAGACGGATGGATTCGTCGAGCGAAATGCGAATCCACGCGGTCTGTCCGCCGGTGTTCCTGACCTGAACGATCTTTGAAACGTCTGTTCCGGGAAGGACGTCTACTGCCTCCGTGAACGGCACGAGTCCGCTGCCGTCCTCGGAAACGGCCCATTCCTCGAGGTCGATTTTCACGTCTCCGGCTGTGATGACGTTGGTCGCCGTATCCTCATACGAGAAGTAAGCGGCGGTTCCGTATGCGACTATGGACAGGCATATGACGATGAACGCACATACAAACAGCTTCTTTTTCATATTCATAGACGGTTTCCTTTCGCAAAAATGATGCTGCTCTGATCCAAGCAGGGCATATACGGGCGTCTCAAAGCGTGCCTGAGGCGCCCGTATATACCCTGCTCCCCATAAAGGGAAGCAGAGTATAGGGAAAGAAGTAATGCGATAAATGAGAAGCAATCCATTTCATAAAAGGCAAAAGCGGCAGGGACGGGGTATGCCCGGCGGCGCCGGACGGCCGCTGCCGTTTTGCCCGGGAGGATATGGTTTACCGATTCCACGGCGCCACATAGCCGTCGGAGCCGGGGGTGCCGAAGGCGGTGTTGAGCGCATCATAGGCGTCGGTAAAGGTCGCGGTCTGTGCGGCTTCGGCAAAGACCTTGATCTTGATATTGCCGTTGGCGTCGGCGAATCTGTCGGGCGTGATGATGTTGCCCTTGGTGTCGGTGTATTCGTAGCATTCCTTTTCCGCGTTCCATACGCACTCGACCGATTTGTCGACATACACCTTATCCAGCGCAGTCGTGGCGGTCTGCTCACCGGCGGCGAGCGCAGTGCGGTAGGTGACGACGTAAACGCCGTAGTCGATGCCGTCTATCGTGGCGGTGTAATAGTTCCAGTTGCCCTCACCGTTCCCGCGGTAGCCGACGTCCTCGTTCATCTCGGGCGTCCAGCTCCACTGGCCGGGCTGAACGGAGTCCTCGGTGAAGTTGAAGTGCAGGAAGTTGTTGCTGGCGTTGAAGGAGGGGTCTCCGTCGTCCAGCGCGGCGGGGATGGCAATGTGTACCCGGACATATGCGTCGGTGGTGCCGGTATTGGTGACCCAAACGTCCTTGTTGATGTCCAGGCCGGGAAGAAGCTCGGCGTTTTCGGGGTCGAAGTCTTCGTTGATTTCAACCTGAATGCCCTTCATGGTGAACACGTTATCGGCGGAATCCTCGGCGGTGAAATACGCCAGAGTTGCGCCGGCAACCGCCGTGACCGCAAGGCAGGCGACCAGGCAGAGCACGATGATTTTTTTCTTCATGATTGACTTTCCTTTTCTTCGTATTTCGGTTCAACGGTTTCCCGCTTTAATTGGCAGGGGTCTCTAAGTAGGGATAGGGAAGCTGTGCGGCGTCAAACGCTTCCGCGGCGGTATCAAAGCCGGCGGCCTGCACGGCCTGCGTGTAGCAGTAGATGTGGACTTTGCCGTCGTCCTCAATGAAATTATCTATCTTGTTTCCGTATGGGTCGATATAATCGGTGCCGTCAAAGTTCACGGCCTTGTCCAGATAGAGGCCGCTGATGATCGGGGCGGTCTCGGCGCCGGCCGGCAGCGCTTCCGTATAGTTGAAGAGCACAAGGGCGTATTTGACGCCGCCTTCTACAAATTCGCCGACGGTTTGGGCGCTTTCCCAATCCCACTTCAGGAAGTCCCGGTTCCAGTTCTCCTGTCCGCCGTCATTGTATAATCCGTTGCCCGTAAGATCGACGCGGTTGCCGTAGTTCCAGTGCAGCGCATTGAAGGTCGGGTTGCCGTCCTCGCCCGTCTGCGTGGCCGCGGGAACCGCAACGAAGGTGCGGATGTAAGCGGGCTGTTCGCCGGTGTTTTCCACGGTGACGATCTTGTCCACATAGTTCGCGGCGACCGGCATGCCCCATTCGTCCTTCTCGCCCTGCGCGGAGCCGACGATGGGCATAAGCAACTTGTCGTCCGTAAAGGCTTCAAGCGCCGTGCCGTCTGCATTGCGCTGCTGCTCGTTCTGCTGGATTTGGATATTGCCGATGGTGAACACATTGTCGGCTTCGTCCGTATCGGTCAGATACGCAAGCGACGCGCCGGCGATGGCCGCAATCGCGATGACCGCGACGAGGCCGATGCTCAGGAGCTTCTTTTTCATGCTTTACAACCTCTTTCTTTCATAATATTTGTATTTTTGGCTTCGGGTCTTTTGTCCTTTGCGTTATGCGCCCGGGTTCTGAGACGGGTCGGCAGGCTGCGGATTCGCAATCTCCCAGGCCTGCTCAGCGGTTTCGATGTTGTCCCTCTGCACCGCGTAGGCGGTGAAGGTGAGGGTGGGGTACGTGGCCTCGGTCAGCGCGGTCAGCGCTTCCTTGGTGACCGTGTCCGATACCTGTACCTGATTGTTTGCAAGGACATCGAATTTCGTGTCTTCCGTTACGGCGTTTACTTCACGGTAATACACGCCGTTCACGCCGGCCAACTGAGTCCAGTCGCTTGCAATCGTATATGTCATAAAGTCTTTGAAATTTGCCGATTCCTCGACCTTGACGAGCAGCCAGCAGGCCTCGCTGCCGCTCTCGACGGTTACGGACGGGTCCTTGGAGATGCTGTTCCCGGGAACCATTTTATATACCTCTGTCGTCTCGGCAAGAGTGATGTTGATATCGCCGTAGGTAAAGGTGTTCGTGACGGGCTCGGTCGTATCGGTCAGCCAGGCCAGAGTGCCGCCGATTGTAAAGCTGAGCACGAGAACGAACATCAGGATTGCTGTGACCGTATTCCTTGTGCGCATCGGATCATCTCCTTTCCTGTGATTTGTGTGCCGGCATCGCGTTTAAGTGCGGCTCACTGCGAAACGTTCGATGCGGTGCTGCTGTTGTCGCTGCTGCTGTCGTCCGGTCCGGCAGCTGCCCAGGCGGCGGCCGCAGTTTCGAAGCCGTCTGCCTGAACCGCATAGGCGGTTACGTTGATTTTGGCGCCCTCGTAAGCGGCAACGTCGGCGTTATCGGCGATTTTGAAGCTTTCAAAGACCTTGATGTCGGCTCCGGCGGTTACGGTCGTCCGGTAAGCATAGATGTTACCCGTTCCGTCGAGAAGAGACCAGCCTTTTGCTGCCATCTGCGCGGCGATGGTCGTGTTTCCCGTCGCTTCCGCATTCCCCAGACCGTTCTCAACCTTGACGAACAGCCAGCAGTTCTCGCTGTCCGCAGCCACATGGACGGTCGGGTCCTTGGTATAGGTGCGGCCCGGGATGAGCTTGTACGTGTTGGCCTTTACGCGTGCTGCGGGGTCCGTCGGGACGCCGTAGTCGTTGACCTGCGCTTCGTCCAGCGTGATTTCGACCTTACCGACGGTGAAGGTGTTGTTGACCGAGTCCTGCGAGGTGAGATATGCCATCGTCGCGAAAACGGTGGTAACGACGAGCAGCACCGCGCAGAGACTTAAAGTCAGTGCTTTCGTTTTTGTCCGCATGACAAAAACCTCCTTATTGAATATGAAATGTATTTGGGAGCCTTTCGGCGTTACCCCTGCTTCGTGTCCCCGTCTTCGGCGGGGAGAGTTCCGCTTTTCCTTTTGCGTTTTTTGAACAGATCGGGCAGAAAAACGGCGATGAGCAAAACGGCGCCGGCCGCGAGGGCGATATACATACCGGGTGGATGCTGGATATAATGCGCGGCATATCCGAGGTACGGCAGCTTGAATACCGGCGTGCCGATCAGGTTCTCGAAATAGACGGGCGCGCCGTCCTCGGCTTCGTTTGCATCGCCTTTGGTATAAAAGTGCCGGTTTTCCGCATCGATGCGCACGACACGGTGGGTTGCCGGCGTTTCGTTCGGCAGCACATAGGTGATGACGTCGCCGACTTCGACCTCGGACGGATCGATTTCCTTCACATAAATCAGTGCGCCGACCGGATATTCCGGCTCCATCGAGCCGGACAGAATCGAATAAACCCGTATGCCGAACAGCCGCACGCCGAGCAGCACAATGGCAAACAGCACGACCAGAACGACAAGTGCGGTGCTGATGATGTTCCAGACATGTTTTGCCGCTTTTGGCATGTGCATTTTCCTTTTTCCTCCATAAGCTCGGGCAGAGCATCGGCCGTATGAAAATGAATTGTAGCAATCATTACGGCATATACTAAATACCAACTGCAGCGGAACGACAGTATAAGCGGGAAAGCGGCATTGCCGGAGCGTTCTTTTGCGTCTCCGATGCGCGTTTTCAATTGCGGAAGTCCTGTCTTTGTCCGCCGTATTTCGCAGAGTTCAGCACTCTGTCAATTCAGAGGGAAAAACGCCCGAAAAACAAGGGAGCTTTGCTCATCGGTGACGGGATTTCTGACGGCGATACTTTAGTATCCGATAGCGGCGAGCTTGTTCATATTGCTACGTTTGAGTTCGAATGAAGAATGCACATAACGCTCCAGCGTGATGCGGGGGCTGGAGTGTCCGAGGATTTCACTCAAAGATTTGATCTCAAAATCGACTTCCACACAGCGGGTCGCAAAAGTATGCCGCAGCGTGTGGAAGCGGACGCCGGCAAGACTGCAGGCCGCCGTATACTTTTTCAGATGCTGCTGCATCACGCGGGGCTCGATATAGCTGCCGGTTTCTCCTGTCAGGACGAAAGCGTCGGGGTTGCCGCACCACACACGATTGCAGAGCTTTACGGTATAATCGGTCAGCGGAATGATTCTTGTCGAGGAGTCGCTTTTCGGCTCGCTGATCACGACCTTTGTTTTTCCGGCTGCTTCCCCGTCAAAATTTCGAAGGCGCTGCATCGTCGCGTTGACTTTGATCGTCTGCTCCGTGAGCGAAACATTTTCCCAGCGCAGGGCGCAGATTTCACCGATCCGCATGCCGGTGAGCAGGGCCAGCAGCGTTCCGAATTTGCAGGCATCCATATCCTCCAGCAGATACTGGACAAAACGAATCTGTTCCTCTCTTGTCAGTACGCGCATTTCCTGTTTGGGAACCTTGGGGTATACAATTTCGACCATCGGCAGCGGCTCCGAAAAGCATTTGCAGGTGTATCGGACGATTGCATGCAGCATGGTCAGGATGTCTTTTACCGTTTTGGGAGCAAGCGACTGTTCATACAAAAGGGCATGTCCGAATTGTTCAATGACGGCCGAAGAAAGCGACTGTACCAGATAACCGCCGAGCCTGGGCTTGACATGCTTGTCGAGCATCCCGCGATATTTTACATAAGTGGATTCTTTGATGCGGCTGCGGTTGAGCTGCAGCCATTCGTCGCAGTAGAATGCAAAACGGCGTTTGTGCGGAGCCGGCGGTACGGGTCTGCAGGCGAGTATATCGGCCTTGGCCTGCATTACCTTTTGTTTGGCCTCACGATAGGTTTTGCCGTAGCAGTAACCGTATTTCGGTGTGCCGTCCGGACGATATTCCCTGACATACCGGGCCTCCCAACGTTTGTCTTTGCGCTTGTAAATGTTTTCGCCTTTTCTTGGCATTTCGATTTCCTCCTATATATTATTTGACATTTGTGTATCGCGGGGATAATTGTTCTATGGTAAAATACAAAGGGACGGAAATTCTGACGGCTATTGTTGAAAAAAACAGGTCTGAAATTTGTATCGTCGGACGACAGGACTCTCTTTTGGGGAAGAAAAATATAAATTATTTTAATTTTTTCTCGAAAAGGTATTGCTTTTTCGTAATTTTTGTGATATTTTATTTATATAAGTGATCGCAGAGTGCTGAACTCTGCGAAATTGTTCTTTATATAAATTCCTGCAGAGTGCTGAACTCTGCGAAAAACGCCGTGGTCATCCAAACCACGGCGTTTTACCATGATGACAGTTTCCCGGTCAATACGGCGTCCGGCTTTTCCGTGCGGATATTTGAGAAACAACAGGATTATAGGGAAGGCGCACAAGCTCTGCGTATCCGATTTGTGAATCGGTTTCCGAATTTACAGCGGCGCACTTGCCCTTTATAATACATTGCATTGCTTGCTTCTCCTTTGCTTTGCAAATCCCATACGCGGCACAGCCTCAGTTAAAAACGGAATGACATATGCCGCGGGGGAGCAGATCAAAAGCCGAACTTCGGCTTGCAGTTGTTTACACGCTGCTGTATTTCCGGCAGTTTGCGGCATTTAAGAATCTTTTATAATAGGAAGCGTTTTATATGCTGAGACTTCGGTAAGAATCGCGGACGGAATCGCACAGTCGTCTTGCAGTCATTTTTGAAAGCCGTGCATTTGAACACTGGATGACGTCGCGGATGTCTTTTCTGCATTTATAGACGGTTTGTTTCAAGCGGCAACCGTATTGTTCCTTGCGCGGGCCTCGTTATCTTTACTCTGGTTTGGAGATTTTTCATCATTTGTTCCATTTTACCATTTTTTGGAAAAAAATCCAACGATAGCCGCAGTTCTATCGCCTTGTTTCAATTATAAATCTACCGTTTGATGCTGTATTGCTATGACGCCGACGATATGGTATAATATAAATACGGCAGCTTGTTCACGGATAAACGCTGCTTTCGGGGGACAGGAAGCATTTTGCAGCTTGAAAGCGAATTGTGCGCCGACTCGGTTTTTCGGTGCGCAGGTCGTTGTGTGAATAAACGGAAAAGGAGAGGACTTTTGTGCTACAGAGAGACGGAGGCTGCGGTGCGGCTGTTCAGATGAACAGAGCGGTCCGGCCGATTCTGCTTTGCGGCCGCATATGCGCAGGCAAAACGACGTATGCGAAGCGGCTCGGGAAGACACGCGGTGCGGTTTGTTTATCCTGTGACGAGCTGATGCTTGCTTTGTTCGGACAGCAGCTTGGCGACCGGCATGATGAAATCGTGCGCCGAACGACCGCATATCTGTTTTCCAAGTCGCTTGAACTGCTTCAGGCCGGCGTAACAGTGATTCTGGACTTTGGTTTCTGGCGGAAAAGCGACCGCACAGCGGCGGACAGCTTCTTCCGCAGCCGCGGCTTTGCGCCCGAATGGCATTACGTAGAATCGGACGAAGCGGTTTGGAAGCAGAATATCGCCGACCGCAACGCGGCCGCCGCTGCGGACGAGACGGTCGGGTATGCCGTCGACGCGGGGTTGGCTGAAAAGTGCGCCCGCCTGTTCGAGCCGCCCGGGCGCGAAGAAATGGACGTATGGTTTGTCAACCGTCGGGAAGGGGATGACGCTTTTGGAATCCACGCTTAAGCGGATGGCCGACGCGGTCTGCGGCCTGCTGGCAGACTGCGGTCCGACAATGTATCTGTACGGCTCTGCGGTCGCGGACGATTTCCGGCCCGGCTGGAGCGATCTGGACATTCTCGTCCTCACCCAGCATCCCATCCCGCCGTCTGCCGCGGAAAAGCTTGTCGTGCTGCGGCAGACGATGCAGCGGGCCGAGCCGGAGCATACCGAATACCGCTTGTTCGAGGGCGGAATGCTGCCGCTGCGGGCCTTCCTCACGGGCGAACCGGCCCTTGCCGTCTATTGGGGAACGACCGGCCAGCGCCTGACGGACGGCTATCGGCTCGACGCGTTCGGCTGCTGGCAGCTCCAAAAACAGGGGCGGCTTCTGGCGGGCGACGACCTGCGCGGGGGAATGTCGAAAAGCAACGAAAAAGATGCCGCTCACGGTCAGCAGCTAAGCGAAAAAATAACGCCGAGCCCAAACGAAATCGGGTCCGGCATCACGCTGGCCCTGCCGTCGCAAGCGGAGCTGCGCGCGGCGGTGGAAGCGCATCTGGCGACGGTTCGACGCTATGCCCGCGTCACCGGCCGCAGCATCTACTCGTTCGGCTGGCTGCTGGACGTTGCGCGCGGCCTGTATACCTTACGCACCGGCGCGGTGGCATCTAAGACGGCTGCCGGCCGTTGGGCGCTGGAAAATCGTCTCTGCCCTGACCCCGATTTGCTCGTAACAGCCCTGCATGTGCGTGCCGAGGCGCAGCAGATGCGGGATGATCCACGGACGCTCGAGCTGGCCGCCGAGCTCGGTCCTGCCGTTCAGCGCTTCGCGGATGTTTTGGAGACGGCACTGCGGTAAAAGCGCGATTCCTGCTTGACAGAACAGGCAGGATGTGGTATCCTTTTCGTGCGGCTCTGTCCGTTTTCGATGGCAGGAAACGGCTCCCGGGCGGCCCGCCTGTAAGGAGGGCGGAGGATGACAAGCGGCGGGGACAAGTTCCCTGTCTTTTACGGGGGCAATTCCCCTGACCGAAAGGAGACATACTATCCATGGCCAACAATGCTTATGACCGCCTTCCGGACGACTACGGCGTATTCAAGCAGTTCTGCTCGAACAATCACTATGTGTCGCTGGCAAAAACCCTCAGCTCGGCCGTGTCCACCCGGGATACGGCGGCAACAATGAAAAGGATTACGCACGCCTCGAACACGTACGGACACATGGGACAGCTTCTGATTCGGGACGGCGTGTGCTACGCCAGCTTCCTTCAGAACAGCGGTTCGGACGGCGAGAGCCATTCCAGTACGACAAGCGAGGTAGTGCTGGCTGTATTTCCGCTCGCACGCGTGCAGGCAGAGGATTTTGATCCCGACCGCGATGTTGTTATCCGCAGATTGGGCGGATTGGGAGACAGCTTTGCCGGGCAGCATGCTTCTTCGATTTTTAAGGATAATTCCATGTGTTTCGTAGGCGACGAGCTTTATATCCTCTTTTCGTTTGTTGCGGAAGACGGCAAATCACACATGTTCCGCGTCAAATACGACATCCGGACGGGTACATTCTCTGAGGAAACAATGCTGCAGTTATCCTATAAGGGTGTCCTTTACGATTTCACCGACGAGACCCTGAATCTCATTTACCGCGATAAGGGCGTCCTTCCGAACGCGAAGGGACTCATCGAGCTGGTTTCGAAATGGAGCGAATACAATGGGGAATATTATGCCACCGGCGTCACAATCGAGCTGGAAAACAACGGTTTTATTGTTAAGACGACTGATTTCAAGACGATGACGCTTGTAGACGTTCCCCTATTCAATACGCACGGCGCTGCCGAGATCGCATCTTATATTTTCAGGGACAAGCTGTATGTGGCCTGCCGCCAGAATTACGGTATACCATATCTGTATCTGAACGCTTACGATTTGCAGAAGGGGACATGGGGCAGGGAATACAAGGTTCCCGACGGGAACGTTCGTCCGTGGTTTTACAGCGACGGCAAGGATCTGTATCTGATGCATACGGTGGAAGAATACGTGCGCCGGTATACGAACATTTCCCGCGTGCTGTACTGCAATTTCCTCGGCGCCTGTTCGCCCATTGAGACAATCGCCACTTTGTACGACTGCGGTTCGTACTTTGCGGTCTGCGAATATGAGGGAAAACCGTATTTCGTCTGTACCAAGGATACCATCAGCTTCGGGGAACTGAAGATCCGTTCGTATCCGCCCAAGGAAGTCAACGACAAGCTGATGCGGTTGCTGGAGCTGTGATTTCAGCCAAAGTCTGTAAAAGCGTCGTATTTGCAGACGGACGTATGGGGAACGGAAGGCTTTCCTGCATTTTCAGATAAGCGGCAGACGGGCGTTCGGCTTTCGGGCTGAATTGCCCGTTTGCGCATTACACGAACGATATGCGGGCGCGGCTGAAGTATAAAACGTTCTGGCATAGAAAGCCGGGCAGTTCCGATTCGGAGAACATCAGATAAAAAGATGCGCGCCGCGCATATGCTGCGTGCATAGCTCTGTACGGGCGCGCCGTGAAATTTTCGGAAGGCATTTTGAGATGGAAAAGAGGTTTTTAGCGTGCGGCAGCTTCGCGGTGTGGGCCTGCTGCTGATTACGGCGCTGATTTGGGGACTGGGCTTCGCGGCGCAGTCCTCTGCGGCGGACAGCATCGGCTCGTTTTCCTTTACGGCGGCGCGCTCACTGGTTGCTGCGACATTCCTGTCCGTTCTGCTCGGCGTGCGGCGGATCCGACCGTCGGCAGGAACGCCGTCCGCCCGGGGCGTGCTGCGCGGCGGGTTGCTCTGCGGCGGCGCGCTGTTCGTCGCATCCAATCTGCAGCAGTTCGGGATCGCCGCTTATCCGCCGGAGGCTGCTTCGTCCGGCCGCGCGGGCTTCCTGACGGCGACCTATGTGGTGATGGTAGCGCTTTCGTCTCTTTTTCTGGGGCGGCGCGTGCGCTTTTCCGTGCTGGCTGCAGCGGTCGGTTGTGTGGCGGGGATGTATCTGCTGTGCATGTCCGGCGGCTTCGGCAGCATTTATCTGGGCGACCTGTTCGAGCTCGCCTGCGCTGCAGGTTTTGCGGTGTACATTTGGGTGGTGGACCGCTGCGCTTCCCTGGACAGCCTGCGCGTGTCCTGCGTCCAGTTCGCCTTCTGCGGTATACTGTCGCTTCTGGCGGCACTGCTGTTTGAAGACTTTTCTGTCCCGCAGCTTCTGCGCGCGTGGCTGTCCGTGCTGTACGCGGGCGTGTTTTCAAGCGGCGTCGGGTATACGCTGCAGATTATCGGGCAGAAATACGCCGAGCCTGCCGTCGCCTCGGTCGTGATGAGTCTTGAATCTGTCTTCGCCGCGCTGGCCGGCTGGCTGCTGCTCGACGAGCGGCTGTCCGCTGCCGAGCTTTGCGGCTGTGCGCTGGTGTTCGTGTCGGTTCTGGCCGCGCAACTCCCCGCGCGCAGACAGGGAAAGGAGAAATCAAAATGACAGCTTACGGGCCTGATCCGAGTGCCGTGTATCCGAATCCTTTGCTTAAGAGCATTTGCTATATTAAAAATGTGATCACACGGCCGAACATTATCGTCGGCGATTACACCTATTACAGCGACGAGCGGGACGCGGCGGCCTTTGAGACGCACGTCACGCACCACTACGAATTTCTGGGCGACCGGCTGCGCATCGGCCGCTTCTGCGCCATCGGGCAGGGCATCGAGTTCATTATGAACGGCGCCAATCATCGGATGCACAGCGCTACGACCTATCCCTTCAACCTGTTCAGCCATGGATGGGAGCGCTGCACGCCCACGCTTGACGAGCTTCCGTTCAAGGGCGATACGGTCGTGGGGAATGACGTCTGGTTCGGTCAGAACGTGACGGTGCTGCCCGGTGTACACATCGGCGACGGCGCGATCATCGCCGCCAATGCAGTCGTCGCGTGCGACGTGCCGCCCTATACCGTCTTTGGCGGCAACCCCGCACGGCTGCTGCGTCGTCGATTTGATGAGGAGACGACGGCGTTCCTGCTGCGGCTGCGCTGGTGGGACTGGGAGGCCGAAAAAATCTTCGCGAATCTGGAGGCGCTTTGCAGCGGCGACCTGTCTGCGCTGCGGAATTTGGAATGAATCGCTTTGTTTCACGCGAGCCGGTCGACGCGGGCTGGTCGGGCGACCGCAAATACCGCGTCACAGACGAAACAGGCCGCGCATTTCTGCTGCGTGTCGCGCCCGAAGCCGCTCTGGCGCGTAAGCAAACCGAGTTTTCGTATGTACGGCGTACCGCGTCGCTCGGCGTGCCGATGTGCCGTCCCGTTGATGTCGGCCTTTGCGGCGAGGGTGCGTACATCCTTTACGAATGGATTGACGGCGAGGACGCGGAGACTGTGCTGCCGAGCCTGCCTCCCGCTGAACAGTACGCATACGGTGAAAGCGCCGGCCGCGCGCTGCGGCTGCTGCATGCCATCCCCGCGCCCGAAACGCAGGAGGATTGGGAGGCGCGCTTCAACCGTAAGATTGACCGTAAAATCGCGATGTATGCCGAATGCCCGTTACATTATGCGGACGGAGGGGCATTCCTGCGCTGTGTGGCGGAAAACCGCGCCCTGCTGCACGGCCGTCCGCAGTGCTTCCGGCACGGCGATTATCATACGGGGAATATGCGTATCGGACAGGACGGCAGGCTGTACATCATCGACTTTGACCGTTTCGACTTCGGCGACCCGTGGGAGGAGTTCAACCGCATCGTCTGGTCGGCACAGTGCGCGCCGCGCTTCGCCGCAGGATTGGTAAACGGGTATTTTGACGGCGACGTACCGCTGCTGTTCTGGAGGCTGCTTAAGCTCTATATTTCCTCCAATATGCTTGGCTCGCTGCCCTGGGCGGTCCCCTACGGCGAAGCGGAGGTTAAAACGATGCAACGTCAGGCGTCTGAGGTGCTTACGTGGTTCACCGGTATGCGCGCGGATGTTCCGACGTGGTTTTCGTAGGAAAAGCCGCGCTTCGTAAAACGTTCAAAAGCCTCCCGCAGCGGTTTTCCGCTTGGGAGGCTTTGTCCTATCTTGTCATCCGCTCTGCGTTATGCGCTGGCGAACTTCTGCTTGGTTTGATCTATTTTTGTCTGTTCCGCCGTTTGGGTGGGGTACCAGCCCTTGGCCGACATCTTGTTGTAGGCGTCGCTCTGCATCTTCAAAAAGTCGTTGAGTGCACAGTTGAAGGCTGAACGCACGTTGGCGGTATTCGACTCGATGGAGCCGTGCATCATCAGATCGCAGCCTCCCTTGAGGTTGCCGAGGATCGTAGACATAATACTTTTGTCGTCCATTACCGTTTGTCTCTCCTTAGATTATTTTTGTGAAAGGATTTTGGAATGCTTTCCTTAATTCCGCCGACCTATGTCTGCGGTAGCCGTACAATATCTATTTGCGGCATTTGCCGCGGCTGATAAAACGCTTTCAAGCCGTTTTGTCAAGAAATCGTATTATAACAGGCTGTAAAACTTTGAAAAGCAGTCCTGCAGCTTATTGGACAGCTCCGCAGCAAAGGTCTTGAGCTCAGGATCCTGAAGCTGCGAGGCGAAATCGGTGCAGGCGGTCTGCATTTCCTTGGCGTGGCCGAGGGCATCTTCAATATAAAGCAATTCTTTCGGAGACATTGTTTTTCATAACCCCTTTTCCAAATGTTTCGGCGATCAAGATCGTCTCTGTTATCATATCCGCTTTTTCGGCTTTTATACAAAAACGCAATGCTAAACTGTACAAAAAAACGAGCATCATCTGATTATGCCCGGTTTTTGTCAAACGGTTTTCCTGCGTTTTGGGATTATACGCGGAATGTTTCGATTTTCCATTTTTATGGACCGCGATTCGGATTGAAAAACGCCGGACGCAGGATGTACGCCGTCGTTTGTAAAATATCGCTTGCGACGGGGTACAATCCCGCCGCATATGGTTGGGGCCAAAGCCGGCGCGGATAGACGCATTCGCTCCCGAATGTCAAAAAGCCTGCACGGACTTGCATCCGTGCAGGCTTTTGGGTTTATGAAATCGCTTCGGTTGTTTTTGTTTCATTGCTTTGTGACGAATCGCGACATTATCCGATGCCGTGCTCCAGCAGGAAATCGGGGGATACGAACACGCCGCCGACGCTGACGGCAAAATACAGCGTATCGTCCGCCGCGGCAAGGATTTCGCCTGCCGAAACGGTGTCGCCGACACGCTTCGTACCCGATGACAGGCAGCCGTAATAGCTCACCACGCCCAGTCCGTGATCAACGGCGACCGTCTGCCCCAGCAAAGGCAGCTCGCCGGAAAAAACGACCGTCCCGCCGGCACAGGATTTTACATCGGCGCCTGCCGCACGATATATGCTGCCTTCGCAGGCCAGCACGCGGCTGTCGGTACCGCTTCGGAGCGTCAGGCTTGAACCGAAGCCTGCCAGCGCCGTTCCGCTGACCGGAGCTTCAAACGGTGTGCCGGTGTGCAGGCCGATCCTGCCGTCGTCTGCCTGCGGGATGCTGCGCAGCGCAGCCATGCATTCTTCCAGCGCGTCATCCGTCAATGCGTCGAAGCGGTCCGCAGAAACATCCAGCGTGACGGTTTCCGTATCGGCTTCCCCAATTTTCAGGCCAATCGGCGAGGTGACGTCCCCGGAGCGGAAATTAAGCGTGTAGGTGCCCGCTTCATTGTCTGCGGCGATGGGCAGCAGCGCACAAATGCGGTCGCCGTCACGGTAAAGGTAGGGCAAGGCGGTGTGCAATGCCGTGTCCAGCAGCAGCGATTGGCCGTCGTTCAGATTTTGCACGGTGTAGGCCCAAACCTCACCAGGCCTGGCTTCGTTGACGGGCAGCGTTACGGTTGCCGGAATGTCATACAGAACAGGGAAGCGGTAGGTTGCTTCGCCGTAGCAGTTGCTCGTGTCGCTTTCCTCCCATTGCGCTTCAATCTCAACGGTAAATACGGTATCGGTGCCGAATATCAGCGACTCGATGGAAGCGCCGGCGATGGCCACGCCGTTAGCGTCGTAATAGGTGACGAGAAGCCGGCTTGGTTCCAGTGAAAAGTGCAGTGCGTTTTCCCATACCGAGCATATGGAAGGCAGGCTGGATTCATCATAGAGCGGCGCGTCGGTATAGGCAATCACTTCGCCCTCCGCATTGGTGTAATGCCACGTATAGCTCAACGGCGCAACGTCGGCATTTTGGTTGCCGGAAACCACCGACAGCGTGGGCAAAAACCGCGCGCTGTACAGATACGCGCTTTCTTCCCGGGAAAGCAGGGCTTTTGCCGTATCGCCGTTGATGACGCTGTAACGCCCCTCTGGTGACAGCAATACGCAGCCGGATGCGTTCAGTTCTGCATACAGCCTGTATTCGATTGTCCGGTCGCCGCGGTCAAAGGCGACGACGGCCGGGCGCTCGTTCTCCAGATCGCGCAGCGGCTCGTTCAACGGCGATGCGTCCAGCACCGCGCCGACATACAGCTCAATGCTCGCTTCGTCTTCGAAGCTGTATGTGTCGCCGCCCGGCAGCGTAATATGCACGCCGTTCACCGAGCCGACCGAAAGCGTGCCCGAGGTAAAGGTAAACACGAAATAGGCGATGAACGCCAACGGCAGACAGAACAGGATCCCCCATAAAAGGCGGTGCTTTTTCTTCGGTTTCATCTGCGTCGTTCATCCCTTTGCTGCCGTATATGCCGGCTTGATTATTTGAGGTTATCCTCGATTGCTTTTGTGACCGCGTCACGGTTGGCGCTCATCACCATATAGACATACAGGCCCTCGGTTTCAACCGTGGCGGCGGTCGCCACCGCATAGTTGTCGGCGTTGTAGTCCTTCTGCGTGGCTTCTGTGGCCGACTTGCGTGTTTCCAGCTTCTGTCTGATCTGCTGCGCACTGCTTTCGTCGGCCGCCTTGAAGAAAGCGACCTCCTCTACCGATGCGTCGGATGTGCCGATTTTGTAGAAGCCCTCCGTAAACATCGAGGACTGGATGCCCAGCTCGTCCAACAGCATCGTTTCGTCGTACTCGGCGGTCTGTGCGCTTGCCATTGCGTCGGCAACCTGGTCGCTCAACTCACCGACCGAGACGGCCAGTGCCTTTTCCTTTTCCGCGCAAGCGCAGAGTGTGAGGAGCAGTGTGAGCAGCAAAAGGACGGAAATGCATCGTTTCATCATCGTAAGGTCTCCTTTCGTTTGTGCGGTTAATTACGGCTGTATACCGGCATCGAATCCGGATTGACATAGGTGCCGGCCTGTTCGGCTTTTGCGTAATCCCGCAGCACCGCCGTCCAGATCGCGTAGGCATCGTTCGTCAAATGGCAGCCGGAGCCGCCCTCGGCGTTGTCGGTGCAGAATTTGTCGGCCAGACAGCCGGAAGCGACAAGCGGAGTGGTAATATCGACGAAATCGTACCCGTTTTCGTTGCAGTAATCCAGCAGCAGGTTGTTGTATTCGCTGATGCTGCCGTTGTGCAGCTTCTGGTAGCTGTTGAAGTTTTTCACCATGTATGTATTGGCAAGAATGACAATCTTGACGTCCGGAGATTTCGCTTTGATCGCGTCAACGACCGTTGCCAGGTTCCTGGCCGACTCCTCCGCGCCGAAAATGCCGACTTCGTTCAGTGCCATCCCGGAGAAATAGACCGTTTTTGCGCCCATCGCGGCGACGGCATCTTCGATCTTCATCTTTTCACCCTGATAGAGCGGGTGCGTGGAACTGTCGGTGATCGGCTGCATATTGTTGTAGCAGCTGAAGCTGGCCGAGGCGTGGAATTTTGCATTCCCAAGGAAGCCGCTGTCGCTGCCGCGCCGGCGGGTGACGTAATTCTTATAGTGCAGCATAATGGAGTTGCCCACGAACACGGAATCATTGAAATAGCTGTCGATTGCGTCCGAGCCGAGGTTTGCGTCGGTCACGTCCGAATATTCGCTCGGGTCCGGCGGTATGACGGGCTGCTGGCTGACATCCGAGGAAGTGTCGCTGCTTTCGTCGGACGGCGCGCTGCTTTCGGCCGGCGGCGTACTGCTTTCCTCCGACGGCGCGGAAGAGTTCTCCGACGGCTCGCCCGATTCGGCGGGAGCCTCTGACTGTGCCAGGCTTTCGGAGCCGGCCGAGCTTTCGGCGGGACGGCTTGCGGCCGACGACATGTCCGAAGTTCCGTCATCGGGCGTGGTGACACAGGCGCCGAGTATGCATAGCACGAGTACGATTGACATTACGATATAAAAGACTTTGTTCTTCATTTCCTTTTGATATCCTTTCCCGCGGTCTTAAGAAGCAGTCCCGCCGTATACCGGCATCGAATCCGGATTGACATAGGCGCCGGCCTGTACGGCTCTTGCATAATCCCGCAATACCGCCGTCCAAATCGCATAGGCATCCGGCAGCAGATGGCAGCCCAGACAATTGCTGTTGCTGATGTCGTTGTCGCTGCAGAATTTGTCAGCCAAAACATCGTTTTCCATCAGCGGGGTGGCGACGTCGATGAAATCATAGCCGTTTTCGTTGCAGTAATCCAGCAGCAGGTTGTTGTATTCGCTGATGCTGCCGTTGTTCAGCTTGTTTTGGTAATTGTTGAAGTTCGCTGTCATGTATGTGTTGGCCAGCACGACGATCTTTACGTCCGGCGACTTGGCTTTGACCGCGTCGGCGACCGTCGCCAGATTGCGGACCGATTCCTCTGTGCCGAACAAAGCAATTTCATTCAGCGCCATGCCCGAGAGATAGACAGTTTTCGCGCCCATCGCGGCGACGGCGTCCTCAATCTTCATCTTCTCGCCCTGGTAGAGCGGGTGGACCGAATCGGCCGAGACCGGCACGATGTTGTTGTAATAGCTGAAGCTGCCCGATGCGTGGAACTTGGCGGTCCCGAGGAAGCCGCTGTCGCTGCCGCGCTTCTGCGTGGTATAATTATTTTTGTAATGCAACATGATCGAATTGCCCACGAACACCGAGTCGTTGAAGAAGCTGTCGATTTCGTCCGGCCCGATGTCGGCGTCGGTGACCGTCGGGTAGACGCTCGGGTCGGGCGGGGTGTAGGGCTCGCGGCTTTCCTCAGCGGAAGTTCCGCTGCTGACGACCGGCGAATCGCTTATTTCGGCTTCTTCGCTGCGCGTACCGGAGCCGGAATCGTTTCCGCCCGGCTGCGAAGCCGCCCCTTCGTCCGGCGGGTCGGCGGTGATGCAGGCGCCGAGGATACAAAGCGCAAGCACGGCGACTGCGAGGATATAAAACGTTGCTTTTTTCATCTGTTTTCTGCCCTTTCCGACAAGCTACTGCAGGTGATTTTCTTTCCCTATTATACCTGTCGGTCCGCATTATGTCAATAGAAAGAGGTGAATTTTGTGTAAATCAGCGCGTGCCGGTATAATCGCAGCCGCGTTTGGAAAAAACTAACACCGAAAGGTGTGAAGGAATTTGAACATCGCCGAACTGGAAACAACGCTCGACGGCTTTTTCGCCGGATGCGTGGATTATAAAAAGCGGACGATGACGCTTAAGGATGGGAAAACCGCCTTCCTCTGCGACTTTAAGGATCTGACCGACCGCCGCTACATCGCCGAGCGTATCGTTCTGCCGCTGCTGACGGCCGACCGTGTCGATGATCTTGAGCGCGTCGTGCAGACGACCGCCGTAACGGCTGTAAGCGACATCGCCAAGCTGCGGGAGGGGCTGCTCTTCGGGAACACCCTCGTCGCACTGGAGGGGGAGGGTGTGTTTCAAATCGTGCTCTGTGCGACCGACGAGGACGGCGGGCGCGATATACAGGAGCCGAACAGTGACGTAACTCTCCGCGGCCCGCGCGCGGGCTTTACCGAGAATTATGAGAAAAACATCGCGGCCATCCGCCGCATCATCCGCAACGAGGCGCTGGCGTTTGAGGAATTCGTCGTCAGCGAGCAGACGTCGACGCGCGTCGTGCTGGCGTACATCAACGGTGTGGCCAACGCCGGGGTCGTGGACGGGCTGCGGAAGAAGCTGGCAGGGCTCAATACAATCGGCATTGTCGACAGCGCAAATCTCGAGATGCTTCTCAGCGGGAGGATGTTGTTTCCCGTGTTTGGCTCGACTGAAAAAGTGGACAAGGTCGCTTCCAAGCTGCTGGCCGGACGTGTGGCTGTTTTTGTTGACGGTTCCCCCTTCGTCCTGACGGCACCCTATGTCTTTGCAGAGAGCCTGCAGTCGGCTGAGGATTATCTGAAAAATCCGGTTTACGCTACGGCGATGCGGCTGCTGCGCGTGCTGGCATTGCTGCTGTCGCTCTATTTTCCCGCGATGTACATCACGGTCCTCAAATACGGACCCGAGCTGCTTCCCGATGCCGTTACGGCTATTCTGCGCGAATCGCGCGAGGGGATGCCGCTGGAGCCGTTTTTTGAAATCGTGATCATGCTCGTCGTGTTTGAGCTGCTGCGTGAGGTCGGCATCCGAATGCCGCGTACCGTCGGCGACGCGGTCGGCATCGTCGGTTCGCTGATCGTCGGCGACGCGGCCACGCAGGCGGGGCTGGCAAGCACGGTGGTCGTCGTGGTTGTCGCCATTACGGCGGTATGCACGTTCATCGTGCCGATGTATATGAACGCGCAGCTCCTTTTCCGCTTCGTATTCCTGTTTGCGGGATATTTCTTCTCATTCTTCGGCGTGATCGCTGCCACGCTGCTGCTGCTTGCCTATCTGGCACAGAAGGAGAGCTTCGGCGTATCCTATCTTTCACCGCTGGCGCCGGTCGTTCCGGCCGGACTGCTGGATTTTCTGCTGGCTTTGCCCAGGCGGTCGATGCGCCGCCGCGACCGGCTGGTCGGCAGAGAGAAGGAATAGCGCGGTTATCCGATGCGGCTGCGCCGCACGGGAAAACGAATTGAAATATAATACGATTTCTTGATAAAACGGCGAAAACCGTTTATCAGCCGCAACAAATGCCCGGCGGCAATTGCCGCAGAAATGGATATTGTGCGGCATATTTCTCCAGCGCTTTGCCCGGAGCGTCATTTGCTTGTGCGAATATCAAATATAAGTATAAAACGGTTGCCGTTCGGAAGTAAGCCGAACGGCAAAGCTGCGGCTTTTGTCTTTCCGGGGTGGCCCGAAGGCCGAGCGCCGGCTCAAATTCCGCAAGAAAGGATCGTCATACGTATGCTTTCCGCCAATTTTTTTCTGATCGTCGCCGCATTGCCAACCTGCCTGCTGTGGCAGGCGGCGGATCCGGGTGACGCGCTACCGGCTTTTCTTCTGGCTGCCGCTGCTTCGCTGCTGTTTACGCTGCCGTCGCGGACAGGCGGGCTGTTCCGCTTCGTCAGCGCGCTGGCAACACCGCTTTGGCTGTTCGCTTTCGTTACCGAGTGTGTCAGCTTTTACAGCTTTGCCGACGGCGGACGCTTTTTCCCGGATTATCCGATTGCGATTCTGATTGTATTCGCCCTCTGCGCATTGCTCATCGGTATCCGCGGACGTCGCGGCATAGAGCGGCTTTCGGTGCTCGTCGGGCTGGTAATGCTCATTCTCGCGCTCATTGCCCTTCTTGCCGGCGGCGGCAGGGGAGAGACGCAGAAAAGCCTGATCCTGCTCGCGCTTCCCGCCGTTTCGGGCGCAGCCTGCTGTACGGCGGCCGCCAAGCCGAACCCGATTGGTGCGCTGGCGGGCATCGGCTTGTCGTTTCTGCTGTATCTGACGCTTTATTTTGCGTTTGGGAATGCGCTGCTGACCGAGCTTGCGGTGCTCACGGGCGCGATTTTCCGTGCGGCGGTTCTGGTGTATGCGGCATTAAAGACTGTAATACCGCGCCTATCGGTTCACTGATGAGCAGATCGGCATTACGGTCGGCCGCCGTGGGCGTGCGGTTGATGACAACCAGCGCGCCGCCGCGGAACGCGTCGATCAGCCCTGCAGCCGGATAGACGGTTAACGATGTGCCGCCGACGATGAGCAGATCGGCGCGCGCAATCGCTTCGACCGCCGCGCTGACGACGGCTTCGTCCAGCGGCTCGCCGTAAAGCACCACGTCGGGCTTGATGAGTCCGCCGCAGGACGTACAGCGCGGCAGCCCTTCGCTGTCGCGGATCTGCTCGGGCGCGGCGGAAAGGCCGCATCGCAGGCAGTGGTTGCGGTAGATCGAGCCATGCAGCTCGTATACGCGCTTGCTGCCCGCCTTCTGGTGCAGCCCGTCGATGTTCTGCGTGATGACAGCGATATCGCGCCCGCTCTGCTCGAGATAGGCGAGAAAGCGGTGCGCGCCGGAGGGCTGCGCGTCCAGCGGCAGCATCTTATCGCGGTAAAAGCGGTAAAACTCCGCCGTGTGTGAAAAGAAGAATTCGTGTGAAAGATACCGTTCGGGCGGGTAGTCGTAGGTCTGCCTGTACAGCCCGTCCACACCGCGGAAATCGGGAATGCCGCTCTCGGTCGACACGCCCGCGCCGCCGAAAAAGGCAATGCGCTTTGCGCCGTCGATGAGCGCGCGCAGTTGTTCGTACATTGGAAACGTCCTTTCAGAGAATCCGTCTCATCCGTCCGGCGGTTTTTCCGCCTGCGGCGGAAGGCGGGAGAGAACCGCCTTTTGGCGGCTCTCTTTACCTTTTATTTATCCCGCAATTCCTGCGGGTGGGAAAACATTTCTTTCCGATATCTGTTTGCGGACGCGCGGCTATTCGTCCGAGCCGTCCGGTTCGTCGGTCAGCTCTTCGATTTCGTCCCGCAGGTCGGCCAGACGGCTTTCCAGCTCGTCGAGCATGTCCTCGGCGTCCTCGATGTCCGCCGTGATGCCTGCGCCGACCGGGCAGTGCTCCGCCGTTACACTGCATTCGTGCAGACGCGCGTCTCCGATGGGCGAGCTGCTGATGCCGACGTTCCGAACCTCCGAAATGCTGAGGTTTTCCACCGGACAGTTGGAAAAATAGATGTTGCCGTCGCGCTCCTCGACGGAAAATCGCGCCAGTTTTTCCTCCAGTGCGGCGATGCGGGCTTCCAATGCTCTGATATACGTTTCTGCGTCCATAAAAAACCTCCGTGATTTATTGTCTTCTTTTGTTATCTGATATCCGGCCGCTAAAAAAGTCTTCTATGCATTCGCCTTCGCTCAGCGGAACTGCTGCGATCAGGGCGACCGGGAGCGTATAACAGAACCCGGCAAGCGAAGCATAGCGCAGCGGCGTTCCGGGATCCGAAGCGGCAACGGGAATCAGCAGTCCGTACATCAGCTCTGAAATCAACAGAAAAAAGAACAGAGGATAAAAACAGCCGCCCTGCTTAACCCGGAATATAACGGAAATCATCATGCCGAACAGAGCTGCTCCCAGCATGATCGTATATAGATAATGATGCCGATTTTATCCGGCAGAACCCAAAGCAGCAAACAGCGCACCGCCAGCAGACAGATGACGAAGAAGAGAGAAAAAGCGAAATCCGTCCATTGCGGTACTTCTCCCACCTGCGTAAAATAGACGGCCATAAGCAGTCCGCAGGCCGGTGCGTTGAGCGTGCAGGAAAGCAAACAGGCTGTTTTTTTTCGGTTTGCCTATACAATGTATAATGCCTGCGGCGAGGATCAACAGGCCGCCGGACACCAGAGCGGGCCGCAACCTGCCATTCCATTGAGGAACGTGTCCGGACGGCAGCGCTGTCGCCGCCGATGACAGAGCCGTGACGGCTGCCCAGACAGGCAGGAGCAGCAGAATGTGATGTTTATATGTTTTTTCCGTTTCTTCAAACTGTCGAAAAAACAGCCCTGAGGACGGCACAGATGCTTTGCGGCGCTTATGCATGTTCCTTTTTGCACAGGCAGAACGGATGTCCGGCCGGGTCAAGCATCGTCACAAAAAGATTCCCGCCGAACTGCGCCTCAGTCTTGACGGCGCCCAGCGCTTCGGCTTTTCCGACCGCCGCTGCGACGTCGTCGACCTGGAAATCAAAGTGCATCTGCTTTTGCTGCCTGCCGTTTTCCTCGGGCCAGACGGGCGGGATATAGTCTGCTTCTTCTATAAACAGGAAAACGGTCCCCGACGTGCTGCGGACGCCGGGCCGGTCATAAAGCGTGCACCTTTCCCAGCCCAGCAGCTCCGCGTAGAAGCTCTGCAAGCGTTTTTCGTCCTTGCAGTCGACCATAACGTTCCCCAAAAGGACCTCGTTTTCCATCCCCATCACCTTTCAATAAAAAATGGGATATGCCATCATACTGTATGATAGCATATCCCGTTTTCGATGTCAAGGTTATGTTTATTCGCCGAAATATCTCTTCAGCAGGCCCGCGAAGGCGCAGCCATGACGAAGCACATCACGAAACACACCTGAAAAACCGCATGAATACTTACTTTTTCAAAAAACACACTTGACACAACACCAAAATTCAATTACAAATTCCTTAAATTATCAATTCTTTCTGGATTTTCAGAAGATGCCCATTCCTTTAACTTATCACATGGAAATTCCGCACATTGTCCACAGTGAGACTGGTTTTTGCTTTGATTACATTGGTACAGTTCACAATCTCCCCAAAAGACTTTTCCCTGAATAGCTTTGCACCCTTTGCAGTTCTGTTCCGTTTTGAATCTGCAGATATCGCAGTCAATTCCACAAGCGCTGTAATTAGCCATAAAAAATCCTCCTAATATAAAAATAAGAAGTATGCCACCTAAAGGATAGCATACTTCCTAATATTTTGCAAGAAAGTTGATTTATTTGAAGTAGCGATTGAGAAGACCCTCAAATGCCTTGCCATGCCGTGCTTCGTCTTTGGCCATCTCATGTACGGTGTCGTGGATGGCGTCCAGATTCTGCTGCTTGGCCAGCACCGCCAGCTTCTTCTTGCCGTCGCAGGCGCCGTTCTCGGCCATTACGCGCAGCTCGAGGTTCTTTTTTGTCGAGTCGGTGACGACTTCGCCGAGCAGCTCGGCGAATTTGGCAGCGTGCTCTGCCTCCTCCCAAGCGGCCTTCTCATAGTACATACCAATCTCGGGATAGCCCTCTCTGTGCGCGACTCTCGCCATCGCCAGATACATACCGACTTCGGTGCACTCGCCGGTGAAGTTCATCCGCAGGCCCTCGAGGATTTCAGGGTCCACACCGGCCGCCACGCCGACCACGTGCTGATCGGCCCAAGCGAGGCTGTTCTCTTCCTGTTTGACGAATTTCGATGCGGGCGCCTTGCACTGGGGGCAGAATTCGGGCGGCGTATCGCCCTCATGCACATAACCGCAGACAGAACATACATATTTCATAAGTTTCATCATCCTTTCCGAGTTGTTGGCTTTATTATACACTTAATAGCAACCATTGTCAATAGATTTTTGAAAAAAACTTCCCTGCACGACATTTTTTTCCAGAAAGCGGCGGTGCAGGGTATTAAGGACGCGCTTTTTGTCCGCGCTCCAGAGCGGGGAAAGCAGCAGGCGTTTGTCGCCGTCTCCGGTCAGACGGTGCAGGACGACCGACGCGGGGACGCGCGGCAGCAGAGAACAAAGGAGATCCGCATAGGCCTCCAATGTATAAAAGGGGACACGCCCCTGACGGTACAACGCTTCGAGCGGCGTTCCGCGCAGGACATGCAGCAGTGCGAGCTTCAGCCCGGAAACCGGCGCACGGCAGACCTCGTCGATGCTCTGCGCCATCATGTCCTCGGTTTCGCCCGGCAACCCGAGGATGAGGTGGGCAACGACGGGCAGTCCGAGCGCGTCCAGCCGCCTGACCGCGTCGAAAAACAGCACGGTCGGATAGCAGCGGTTGAACATCGCGGCGGTCCCGTCGTGGACGGTTTGCAGTCCCAGCTCCACCCAGACCGGCTTGATGCGTGCGATACGGGCAAGGATGTCCGTCACTTCACTGCCTAAACAGTCGGGGCGCGTGGCAACCGATACGACCGCGATGTCGTCGCGTTCCGCCGCTTCGCGGAGAGAGGCTTCCAGCTTTTCGGGCGCGACATGCGTGGAGGTGTAGGATTGGAAATAAGCGATGTAGCGGCTGCCGCGGAATTTGGCCGCAACGGCTGCCTTGGCGCGCTCGATCTGCACGCCCACAGGAACCGTGCAGCTTTGTGCGAAGCTGCCGCTGCCGGCCGCACAGAAGGCGCAGCCGCCCGTGCCGGCCGTTCCGTCGCGGTTGGGACAGGTGCCGGCGCAGGAGAGGGCAAGCCGGTAGAGCTTTTCGCCGCAGACGGCCTTCAGATGGGTGGAAAGCGTGTTCAGGTACATTACTCTGCCAGCTTGACCCATGTCGGCCCGTAGACCGAGAAGGCGAAGGCGAGGAAGCATTCAGCCGTCGCTTCCTCCGAAAACGCGCCGCCCTGGTGCGCGCGCATACCGGCAAAGTAGCCCGCCGGCTCATAACGGAAGGTGTCGAGCGTGGTTTTGATGTTCGAGCACAGGCTGCCGCCAATGCTTACGCCCGCGCAGAGCAGTGCGACGAGTGTCTTTGAAGTGGTGATAGCACTTTTTTTGCCGTCGATGTCGACGAAGGACGCGTCTTCTTCGCTGGCGGTGTTGTAAATGTACATCAGTGTGTTGTCGTAGACTGTGCTGTCAACTTGTGATTTGTAGACGGCAAAGACCGTCATAGCTGCAGCGGTTGCGTCCGGATCCGCCGCGATGACTTCGTCTTCCGATACCGGCTTCACCGCCGCAATGCCGCCGCTGCGCACCTGTCTGGCCTCCAGCTCGTCAACGATTAGGGAAGGGTCGTGTGCCTGGCCGGTACAGAGCAGCGCGAGCGCGACATCGCAGAGCGTCTCCGTGTCCATTTCGCTCAGGCTGCCCTCGAGCAGCGTGGCCAGCTCGGCCGCATAAGCCGATGCGTCCAGCTCGGTCTCGACGCCCGCCTTTTCCAGCAGCGCCCCCGCAATCGCTGCGCCTGCTTTCTCGTCGATGTCCGCGTCTTCACCGGGCGTCAGCCTGCTCAGGTCGTAGCCGTCGAAATCGGTCCCGAGCGAATAGACGGCAGCCACCTCGCGGTAGGAGGTGAAGGGCTTTTCCTTATAATATTCCAGATAATGCGATACCTGTGCGAGCGCGTCGGCGTCCGTTCCGGAGGCGCGGGAGACATCTCCGCTTTCCTCCGTCTGTTCGGTGCATGCGGACAGGGTGCAGACGAGCAACGCCGCTGTAAGCAGCAGCGCGAGAAGGCGTTTGATCGGCATGTGTCATCCGTCCTTTCGGTATGCCGTTGTATGCGATACCTATATTGTAAGGACGGCGCAGGCAAATGTCAAGAGAGAAAATGTTGACAAAGCCCGAATAAAGGGCTATAATGACAACAAGTATTCAAAATGAAGGGGGCTGCCGTCTTGAAACGGATACGAAAACCGCTTGTCTCGCTGCTGCTGGCCGCAGTGCTTGCCTGCGCGCTGTTCGCGCTCTCGTCTGCCGCCGGACTGTTCGGCGACATCGACGGAGACGGCGGCGTGACCTACGAGGACGCGCAGCTTCTTTTCGATTACGTTGCAGGCGCCGGACGGCTGACTGTCTCGCAGCTCTCCGCCGCCGACATCAACCGCGACGGCAGCGTCACCATCGGCGATGCGGCGATGCTCTTTCATTACGTTTCGGGCCTGTTCCCCTCGCTGCCGTTTGAGGAAGGAGAGTATGCGCGGCTGGCCGTGCATACGCTGCCCGAAAAAATCGAATACATTGCCGGCGAAGCCTTTGATTATTCCGGGCTGGTTATCTGCGCTGTATATGACGGCGGCAAGCGTGTTCCGCTGGAGGATTATTCCCTCTCGGTGCTTGGCTCGTCTTCGCCGGGCGTCAAGATCGTCCGTGTGACTGCGGGAGGCTTGCAGACCGCCTTTACGCTTACCGTTTTGCCCGATACGCTGACCGGTATCGAGCTGACGTCGCTGCCGGCCAAGCGCAGCTATGTCGTCGGCGAGAGTCTGGACCTATCCGGTCTGCGCGTCAACGCGCTGTACGCTTCGGGTACGAGCAGTTCCATTACCGCATATGCGGTCGACGGGTTTGACGGCAGCCGTACCGGCACGCAGAGCGTGACGGTGTTCTACCGCGGGTTTTCCGAAACCTTTACGGTCACGGTCGGCACCGCTTCGGGCGCGACCGTCAACACGGGTTCGTCGGCGCTCAACCTGCGCAGCGCGCCCTCGACGTCGGCTGAAATTTTAGGTACGTTTTCGTCCGGCACGCGGGTGGAGGTGCTGTCACGCGAAGGCGAGTGGACAAGAGTCCGCGGCCGTACAACCGCCGGGACGACGCTGACAGGGTATTGTTACACGGAATACCTGCTTTTTGACTGAAAAATGCGAAAAAGTGCTTGACAGATGCGCTTTTGTATGCTATAATGCTATTTGCCGCTTGTATGGGGCTTTGTCTAAACATGTCCGGCTTTGCCGTACGTGTGCCTCGCATACCTTGTGTATGTAAAAATACTTTGCATTGGAAAGTTCATACTTTGCACAGTGCAGCGAAGCAAAGTTCATACTTTGCACAGTGCAGCGAAGCAAAGTTCATACTTTGCGAAGCGCAGCTCGCAAAGTATTATACAGCGAGTCGTACAAAGAAAGTGAGGTGCTTTTCGTGTTTGCGATTGTTGAATCGGGCGGAAAGCAGTACAAGGTCAGCGAAGGCGATATCATCTTCGTTGAAAAGCTCAATGTGAATGAGGGCGATACCTACACCTTTGAAAAGGTTCTTGCGGTCTCTTCTCCGGCCGGCTTCTCGGTCGGCACGCCTACGGTGGCCTGTACTGTGACCGCGAATGTCGTCAAGAACGGCAAGGGCAAGAAGCTCCATGTTATCCGTTATAAATCCAAAAAGAACGAGAAGAAGCATATCGGCCACAGACAGCCGTATACCAAGCTACAGATCGTGCGCATCGCGCTTTGAGGCGAGATGATCCACGCGGCGTTTTTTGTTCGGAACGGCTCGCAGACCGGTTTTTCCGTCAGCGGCCACAGCGGTCTGGCCGATCCGGGCGCCGACATTCTCTGTGCGGCGGTCAGCGCGATGACGATGCTTGTCGTCAATACCCTTCAGGGCGGCTTCTCCAACGGTAGCTGTGAGGTGCGAAGCGGCGACAATTCGGTCACCTTCCGTACCGAGCGTACCGATGTGCTGTCCGAGGCGCTGCTGAAATCCTTCCGGGATGAGCTGACGGCTCTGCAGGCCGAGTACCCCGAGAATCTCCGCGTCTGCGTTTCAAACGAATTGGAAAGGACGAAATGAAAATGCTTAGAATATCGCTTCAGTTTTTTGCACATAAAAAGGGCGTCGGCTCCACGAAGAACGGCCGCGATTCCGAGTCAAAGCGGCTCGGCGTGAAGAAGGCGGACGGGCAGGCGGTTGTCGCCGGCAACATCATCATGCGCCAGCGCGGCACGAAGATCCATCCCGGCGTCAACGTCGGCAGAGGGTCGGATGATACGCTTTTCGCGCTGACGGACGGCGTCGTGAAGTTCGAGCCGCTGCAGGGCGGACGCAAAAAGGTCAGCGTTTACGCGAAATAGGCAAAAAAGCAAAAAGAGTGTGCCGTTGCGCGCGTTGCGACGACAGACTCTTTTTTTGCTTTTGGTGAAACGCTCCCGCGTGCTGCGGCGCCCGGTATTTTTCCTGCCCGGCGCTGCTGCCGGCTTTTGCCGGACGGCAGGGGCCGGACGAGTTTGCGATTCAAAAAGTCCCTTGATTTCGGAAGAAAGGAAGCTTTTGCTGCGCAGAAGCTGTGGTCATCGTTATGTTTATTGACAAGACCGATATCTACGTCAAGGCGGGCAACGGCGGCAACGGCTGCGTTTCCTTCCGCCGCGAAAAATATGTCGCCAAGGGCGGCCCGGACGGCGGAGACGGCGGCCGCGGCGGCAATGTGATTTTCACCGTCGACCCGGGAGAGAATACGCTGGTCAAATTCAAGTACCGACGGAAGTTTGCCGCAGAAAACGGCGCGGACGGCCAGAAGCGCAAGTTCTTCGGCAAGAGCGGCGAGGACCTGTATATCCCTGTCCCGCCCGGCACGATCATCCGCGACCGCGACAGCGGCCGTATCATTAAGGATATGTCCGATGGCGAGCCGTTCGTCGTCGCGCACGGCGGCAAGGGCGGCTGGGGAAACACCCATTTCGCTACCGCCACCCGTCAGGTCCCGCGGTTTGCGCGCAGCGGCCGCGCGGGAGAGGAACGCAATCTTACGCTCGAACTGAAAATGCTGGCGGACGTGGGCCTCGTCGGCTATCCGAACGTCGGAAAGTCCACGCTGCTCTCTCGTATCTCGTCCGCGCGTCCCAAGGTGGCCAACTATCACTTCACCACGCTTTCGCCCAACCTCGGCGTCGTCGGCTACGGGGAGGAGAGCTTTGTTGTGGCCGACATTCCCGGACTCGTCGAGGGCGCGTCCGACGGCGTCGGACTCGGACACGATTTTCTCCGCCATATCGAACGCTGCCGCCTCATCGTACACGTTGTCGATATCTCGGCGAGCGAACGTCCCGACCCGCTCGGCGACCTGCTGCTCATCAACGGCGAGTTGGCCGCTTTTTCGGATGCGCTTGCCGCCAAGCCGCAGATCATTGCCGTCAACAAGACCGATCTCGGCTATGATGAAGCGAATCTCGAGCGCGTGGCTGCCTATGCAAAAGAAAGGGGCTACCGTCTCTGCAAAATTTCGGCTGAAGCGTTTCTGGGCGTCTCGGAACTGGTCGCCGCGATGGCCGAAGAACTCCGCACCCTGCCGCCGATTACGGTGTATGAAGCCGAGTACGAGCCGGAATCGGTCGCTGCGGCCGACCCGTCTGCCGTCACCGTCGCGAAGGAGAACGGCGTCTACGTCGTCTCGGGTGACTGGGCCGAACGGCTGGTCGCTTCGGTCAATTTCGATGACAGTGAGTCGCTGCAATACTTCCAGCGCGCCCTGCGCAGCGCCGGCGTGATTGATAAACTCGAGCAGGCCGGCATCGAGGAGGGCGACACCGTCGAGTTGTACGGGCTGGAATTTGAGTTCTACTTTTAGAAGAAGGTTTCCACGCACTTTTCGCAGCCGAGCGGGGAATAGCGCCAGTAGTCGATATGGTCGCCGGACAGACAGTACTGGAATTCATTGAACCGGCGCGGCGACGGATAAGTATCCACGATGACGAGCTTGATTTTCATCTTTTCGGGAATGATATTTTTGATGTACACCGATGCGTGCAGTCCCGCCTCGGCGCCTTCCTTCACCTCCGCCAGTCCGGCGAGGTTGGGGGTCAGCTCGACGAATACGCCGTAAGGTTCGACAGAGCGGATGATCCCGTCGGCTGTCTGCCCGACGGCAAAACGCGCCGCGTTTTCCTCCCACGTCCCGAGCAGCTCACGGTGGGAAACCGAAATCATCCCCCGTTCGTCCAGCGGCGTGCGGACGACGGCCTTGATGAACTGCCCCTCCGTGAACCGGTCGCGCGGGTGTGAGATGCGTGAAACCGAAATGCAGTCGATGGACAGCAGCGATGCAATTCCGCAGCCTACGTCGACGAACGCGCCGAACGGCTCGAGATGCGTCACGCGCGCGTCGATGATGTCGCCGCTTTCCAGTGTCCGTATGTAGTTTTCCATGCATTCCCGCTGCGCGTCGCGGCGGGAGAGGATGATACGGCTGCGTCCGTATTCGTCGGTGCGCAGGTCCTTGAGCTTGAAGCACACGCTCTTGCCGACACGGCTGATGACGGCGATGTCCTTGACCGGTGCATTCCGCAGGCTGTAGACGCATTCCTCGCGCGGGATGACGCCGGTGTATTTGCCCAGATCGATGTGCAGGTTGTGCTCGCCGTCGCACAGTATGCAGCGGCTTTCGAAAATTTCGCCTGAGACGATGGCGCGCTCGATGCGCTCAGGTGTGGAGAGGTCCCTCGGCTGGCGCAGCCGGCCGCTGCCCTCGGGCGGGTACAGATTGTCATTCATACTTGTTGTCCTTCCCGTTGGTTTGTTATTGCCAATATATGTTCCCGCAGCGGAAAGGATGCCGCCAAATCCAAAAACGGTGAGCGGAAAATTTTCAAATACGCGGCTTGGAGGTTGTCTCAATGGATAAAAAGCTGGAAGCACTGGAAGAAAAATATGCGTCGCTCGCGGAGCGGCTGGAAAGTACGGCTATCATGTCGGATATGGCCGCTTATGCCAAATGCATGAAGGAGTATAAGGCGCTGACCCCGATCATCGATAAATATCACGAGTATAAAGCCGCTCTTGCCGACCTCGGGGATGCCGAGGAAATCGCCGCAGAAACCGACGACGCGGAGATGCGTTCGCTCGCGCAGGAGCAGGCCGCACAGTCGCGTGCATCCATCGACCGCTGCCTCGGCGAGCTGAAGGTTCTCCTGCTGCCCCGCGACCCGAACGATGACAAGAATGTCATCATTGAGATCCGCTCGGGTGCGGGCGGGGACGAAGCGGCGCTGTTCGCCTACGAGCTGTATCGGATGTATACGATGTATGCCGAAAAATGCGGTTTCAGAACCGAGCTGCTCTATGTCAACGAGACTGAACTGAAGGGATTCAAGGAGGTCAGCTTTATGGTTGTCGGCGAGGGTGCGTATTCGAAATTCAAGTTTGAAAGCGGCGTCCACCGTGTGCAGCGCGTCCCCGAGACTGAGTCGCAGGGGCGTATTCATACCTCGACCGTCACCGTCGCCGTACTGCCCGAGGCTGAGGACTTCGAGTTCGAGCTGAATATGGACGAGCTGGAAATCACCACCCATCGCAGCGCCGGCGCCGGCGGTCAGCATGTCAATAAAACCGAGTCGGCTATCCGCATCATCCATATCCCCACCGGCACCGTCGTCGATTGTCAGGATGAGCGCTCGCAGGGCAAAAACAAGGAAAAGGCGCTCAAAGTGATGAAGAGCCGCCTCGCCGACCTCGAACGCCAGAAGCGCGAGAAGGAAATTTCGTCCGAGCGCCGCAGCCAGATCGGCACCGGCGACCGCAGCGAGCGCATCCGTACCTACAATTTCCCGCAGGGGCGGGTGACCGACCATCGCATCGGGCTGACGCTTTATGCGCTCGAGCCATTTCTCAACGGTGCGATGGACGAGATGGTCGAGGCGCTGATCACCGCCGACCGTGCCGAAAAGCTCGCGCAGACCGATGACTGACGGATTTGTCGCCGGCGGAAAGGAGCAACTTATGCTGCGCCTGTACAAGCCTGCGTTTGAAGAATTGGGATATCGCCGTTCTCTGCTTTCGGATCCGGCAACCATGTCGTATAATGAAAAATGGGGCGGTACAGTCGATTTTCCGAAAGAAAAATGGGAAGCGTGGTACGGCCAATGGCTCCTGGCCGATAAGCGCGAGCGCTGGTACCGCTATCTGTATTCGGAAAACGAAGGCTGCTTCGTCGGGGAAATCGCTTACCGCTATGATTCGGGTTTTCAGGCCTATATCGTGAATCTGCTCGTCGAGGCGAAGCACAGAGGAAAGGGGTACGGCAGGCAAGGGCTTCGGCTGCTGCTTGAGACTGCAGAAGCAAACGGCATCACGCGGCTGTGCGATACGATTGCGGCCGATAACCCTGCCGTCGCCCTGTTCCTGGATTCCGGCTTTACCGAGGTATGGCGGAATGACGATTGCATAATGGTCGAGTATGCGCGTTAGAAAACGGCTTGGGCAGAGCAAAGAAAAGGAGAGCGTTCCGCAAAACGCTCTCCTTCATTTGTTTGCCTGGCTCAGGTGATGCTGTTTTTAAGGTCTTCAATCGTCTGGTCCATTGCGGTTTGCGCCGCCGTCTGCTGCGACTCAAAGGTGGAAACGAGCGTGTTCGTGCCGGAGCGCATGACGGAGCTGTAAATGCCGATCAGGTTGCCCCCCCAGTTATAGATCGCGCCGAGGTCGTATAGACGGTTGTTGAAGATGAGGTCGAGCATCTCTGCATCCGCATCCTCTTCAACGGCCTGCAGTTTCAAGGTCTTTTCATAGTATGCATCCGTAACACTATCGCTGTAATAGCCGAGCAGCTCGATCAGATAGGCCGTCGCTTCCTGATTCTCTACATTGGAGGACGGAATGCCGATTACGCTCGACTGATAGGAGTTGATGCCGTTAAAGTAATTGGCCTGTTCTTCGTCCAGCTTCGGAACAGGCAGTACGCCGAACGAAATGATCTGATCCGCTTCGGAGCCGGCCATATTGGTGGTGATCGACGAAACATTGGTGCCCCAGAACAGCCCCTGCCCGTTTTCAAACATGGTGGCCGTGTCTTCCCAGCCGGTTGCTCCGAGCCAGTCGACCAGAATGGAATTGGAACGGTCGGTCATGATTTCAAACACCTTGTTGAATGCGGCGACGCTTCTGTCCGAAGTGACGTTGAGCGTCAGTGAGTAAGGCTCCGCACCCTTTTCAACCGTCCGCACGCCCGCGCCGTTGACCCAGATGGCTGTTACATAGCCCTCGGAGATATTCCCGTAGGTGCCGCCGGTGGTTCCCCATTGCCCGTTTTCATCGGGTTGTGAAACGACCTTGCACATCTCGTAAAAAATATCGTATGTCCATCTGCCCTCGCGCACGATGTCGTAGATGTCGCCGTATTGACCCGACAAATCGGCGTTGTTTTTGTACATGTCCTTATTGTACAGACAGCAGTAGGTATAATCGTCGTCGGTGATGAGCATATCGCCTGCAACAAAATAGCTTTTTTCACCGATGCGGAGATTGTCGTTGGCATTTTTGTCGTAATAGTCCGCGTCAAGGTTCAGAAGGTCATCCAGTGACCAGAAGCAGTTTTCGCTTACCATCGGCAGCATATTGCAGACGGCGTCACAGATGATATCATATTCGCACAGGCCGGCCGTAATGAGCGGACGCGCGGTCGCCATCGGCGTTGCATCTGCATCGCAGACAATTACAAGGCCGTAGTTGTCCTCGATCAGGTTGTTGCGGGTTGTAACCGCGTCGTTGATCTGGTTGCTGGTGATTTCTTCATCCGGCACAAACTGCATTTGTCCATAGGTGTGGTTGCTTTTGGCCAGAATGCGGATTTCCTGTCCGTTGAAATTTTTGACCTCAAACGGCAGGGTTTCCTCCGAGGTCGTCCCGGATGTCCCGAGCGATTGCGAGGTTTCGCCGTCGTCCTTCGAGCAGGATGCCAGTGCGGGCAGCAGCAACAGCGCCGCCAGCAGAAGGGCTGTGATTGCCTTTTTCATGCTTGTTCTCCTTTTCCGTCATTTGGATTGGCGTTTGATATCGTCTGATATGAATATTCGATATTATAACACAATGTTTTCATTTAATCAATAAGTCCCGTCTTTAATTTCCGGCATTAAAAAATATTTGGATATTTCTCACAAATGCAACCCTCCAAATTTGGTCATAAAGCCGATTTCCGCTGCTTGGCAGACGGGTGAATTTTTACGAATTATCTTTATCCGATGCTGGAAAGGATAGCTTTCATGCGATATACTGTAAAAGTATGAATAGCATTGTAAAAGCGGAGGGGCTATGGAACTCCTTTGGGAGCGGATGCTTGCATTTTATCTGGAGCTGATGATGCTTATCGTCCCTGACGAAAAGCGCGGCGTTCGGCAGCGGCGGCTTGCGAAGGGCTTCGCCGTTTGTACGGCGCTGCTGTGCATCGGCCTTGTCCTCGGGGGCGCTTTTCTGCTTGCGGCGTTGGATTCCGCGTGGGGGCTGCTTCCGCTGGGAATCGGCGCCGGTCTGTCGCTGATACAAATCATCGCCGGCGCCGTGCTTTGCAGTCGGGGCGGCAAGAAAAAACGCAGAAGGTGAGGGCATTGAGGGAAAAGCTGTATCGTTTCTTTATGGGCCGTAATGGGCCGGATGCGCTGGGTCAGGCGACCTCGTTCGTCTGTGTGGCGCTGATTCTGATCAATCTGTTTGTCCGTTCGTATGTGCTGTACGTGCTGGAGCTGTTGCTGATGGTCGTTTGGTGCTTCCGTATGCTTTCGCGGAATCTGACGCGCCGTCGGGCAGAGAACGCGCGCTATCTGAAGCTCCGTGACCGTGTGCGGGGCGCGTTCCGACGTGCTCGGACGCGCTTTTCCGAGCGCAAAACGCACGTCTATAAGAAATGCCCGCACTGCCGCGCCACGCTGCGTCTTCCGCGCGCCAAGGGAAAACACACCACCCGCTGTCCGCGCTGCGGTAAGGAGTTCGGCGTAAAGATCCGCTGAAGCAGGAGGCGTGTGACGGAAGCCGATTCACGGAACGACATCCGGTCTGTTTGAATGCGCGGGGTGCGTGCAAATTGCCGCTTAAAGATATTGAATTTTATTTGCCTGATAAAGGCATTTGATGCAACAGCATAAAAATATCGCACGGCGCCGTTCGGCAGAAACGGCGCCGTGCGGTTGCTTTTGTGTACTTGCGGAAGGGACCCGTCAGTCGATCGGCTCGAAATCGCTTGCCGGATGCTTACAGAGCGGACAGATGAAGTCGGCCGGCAGCGTTTCTCCTTCGTAAACGTAGCCGCAGATCTTGCAGCGCCAGCCCTTTTTGCCGCTCTTCGGCGCTTCGGGCCTGGGTTTGACATGAGCGTGATAATAGGCGTAGGTCATTGCCGGCTCGGACGAGAGCGTCCTGCCGTCGGTCACCTGTGCGAGGAAGAGCTTGTGCGTGCCGAGGTCGGTTATGCTCTCCACCTTGCAGGACAGGTATGCGGCGGTGTGCGCGGGCAGGTAAAGCAGCCCGTTTTCGCTCCGCGCATATTCGACGCCGGCCAACTTGCTGCCGTCCCGCCCGCTGCGGAAGCCGAAAGTCTCGAATATCGAAAAGGGCGCCGTCTCGTCGAGGACGGAAAGGTTGAAGACCCCGCTTTTTTCGACCATCTCCGTGGTGAAGTTGGCATTGTTGACGGCGATTGTCAGCCGGTTCGGCGTACTTGTTACCTGACAGGCGGTATTGATGATGCAGCCGTTGTCGAATCCGTCCGTCTGCGCGGAAAGCACGAAGAGCCCGTAGCTGAGTGTGTACATAGCACGGTTGTCCATATGAAACATCCTTTCGATTTAATAACAATGATTACTGGTAAAGGGTATCATAAACGCGTTTATTTGTCAAGCGTAAAATTTTCTTTTGAAAACCGGTTGCGTTTTGTAAAGAAATGTTGTAAAATAGAAAGGAAAGCAATCGAAAGGAGGCGAGCGCAACGGAACTGACGGATAAGTTTGAGATCAAAATTTTTATATTGTATCTGCTGAAGAACATCAAGGAGCCGTTGGAATTTTCCACCATCAACGATATTGTCGTTCAGGATGGGTTCGTAAACTATTTCGATTTTGCCATCTGCTTTGCGGAGCTGCTGGAAAGCAATCAGATCACCGAGCTAAAAGGGGATAAGACCCTCTACGTCATTTCACCTGAGGGAACCGAAGCGGTGGAAAGCGTGGAGGATAAGATTTTTGTTTCGGTCAAGGAAAAGGCGCTGCGCAGCGCCCTTCGCCTGCTGGCCTTCAACCGCAGCGGCAGCCGAACGCGCAGCCGCGTGGAAAAGGCAGAAAAGGGATATAAGCTGATTTGTTCCATTGAGGACAGCGAAAAGACTTTGCTGCATATCGAGGTTTTCTTGACCGACGCCCATTATGCCGAAAAGCTGCGCGTCAATTACGACGAGCGCGCCGAGATCATTTATAAGGGAGTGCTCAGCCTGCTTTCGGGGGAAGTGAATTTTTTGTTTGATGAATAAGAAGGAAAAAGCAAAGCTTGTTGACGAACGGCTCGAAGCGCTGTATCCCGACGTTGCCTGCGCGCTCGAGCATCACGACGACCCATTCCGCCTGCTGATAATGGCGATTTTGTCCGCGCAGTGTACCGACGCGCGTGTCAACATTGTCTCCGGCCCGCTGTTCGAACGCTTTCCGGACGCGCGCAGCATCGCCGAAAGCAGCGAAGGCGAGCTCGAGGAGCTGATCCGTTCGGTCGGGCTGTACAATTCCAAAGCGAAAAACATCCGTCGCTGCTGCCGTACGCTCGTCGACGAGTTCGGCGGGGAAATCCCCGAGGCGATGGAGGACCTGCTTAAGCTCGGCGGTGTCGGCCGGAAGGTGGCCAACCTCATCCGCGGCGATGTGTTCGGTCTGGGTGGCATCGTGGCGGACACGCACTGCATACGTATTACCAATAAGCTCGGTCTGGTTGATTCGCACGACCCCGTCAAGGTCGAGCGGCAGTTGGAGGGGCTCATCCCCCGTCAGCGCCAGACCGACTTCTGCCATCGTCTCGTGCATTTCGGCCGTGACTGCTGTATTGCCCGCGCGCCGCAATGTGATGTCTGTGTGCTCGCCGATTGCTGCGAAGCCTGTCAAAAAGGAGAATCCGCATGAAGAAAAAAATATGTATCCTGCTCGCCGCTCTGCTTTGCATTTCGCTCTGCGCCTGTACGGAGCAACAGGGTGATTTGTCCGAAGCCGATTCGTCCGCCGTTTCGGCTGACACTTCGACGGACACGTCCGAACCCAACGTCATCTGCGAGGCCGCTCTGGAAATCGACGCGCTGCTTTCGGGCGGCACGCCTGACCGCACGCAGACGCGAAAAAATGTGCTTGCGGGCAAGAGCTATACCCTTTCCCGGGATGCCGGCTCCGACGGCAATTACGCCGACCCTGAGGGCGTGAAGCTGACCGACGGCGCCTATGCCGAGCAATTCAATACCTATTCCTGGACCGGCTTTGCCGGTGGAACGCCCGTGACGATTGATTTTGACCTCGGGGATGACGCGCATGGCATTGCGGATATCGAGATCGGCTGCCTGCGGCAGCAGGAATACGGCGTCGGCCTGGCCGGGTCGGTGACGCTCTATGCGTCGACCGACGGGGAAAACTATTCCTCGCTCGGTTCGGTGTATATGCCTGCTTCGCCGCAGGATCCTGCAAAGTTCACTTACACTTTTCGTCTCAGCGAGATCCTCAAGGCGCGATATATCCGCCTTTCCTTCTCCCGGCAGGAGATGGGCTGGTTCTTCATTGACGAAATCAGCGCTTATGCCTATTCCGCCGATTACGAGCCGGAACAGGACACCGTCGCGCAGTATTACGGCGACCCGACGATTGAGACGTCCGAGCCTTCCTACTGGCCGGAGAGCGACGCGGATTATAACGAAACGATCAATCTTGCGCTCGGTGTCGAAAACATTTATGTGCAGCACTTTTCCGAGCTTGAGCCGGAGGACGCCGTCGCTTCGCTGAATACGCCCGACCCTGCCGTGCTGACGGACGGCACACATGCCGGCGTGTCCTGGGACAGCAGCGATGTTTTCCGTATGACCCGGGGCGACGGCCGCCGCATCACGCTCGACCTCGGTCATATCTCGGCCGTCGAGCGCGTGGAATTCGATATGCTTATCCTTACCGCCTGGGGCGTTTATCCCGTGGGGGAGGTCGGCGTTCTCGTCAGTGAAAACGGAACCGACTGGCAGTCTGTCGCGACCGTTTGGGTCGATTACGGCGACGCGACGAGCGAGATGCTGTCCTTTACCGCCGACCTCGGCGGCGTCCGCCGTGCCCGCTATGTGTGCCTGCTGATGCAGACCAAGGGGCATTGCGCTATGAGCGAGATAGAGGTTTACGGGACCAAGTATGTGCCCGATACCGCACTGCCCGTCGAACCCGAGCGCTCCTCGGAAAACGCTCTGAGCGACCGCTATCTCGATCCCGAGGACTTCGGTGGTATCGAAAACATCCTCTGCACGCCGATCTGCCGCGGTGACGGCACGACTTACGATGAGGCGGCGATGATGACCGCCGAGGAGTTTGCGCGCTACGTCGGTTATTATGAAGACGGCGAGCTGAAGGACACCTTTTTCGATACCTTCCTTTTCTCTCCCTGCTCGGGATTTGCGCCCGAGGAGGACCGCATTACGCTTAAGGGCTGGCAGTTCTATATCGACAGCCAGTTCGTCGCCGACCGCAACCTCGACGCGCTGAATACCGCCGTCGGCAGCGCTGCGGATGAGCTCGGTCTCGACGGTTATCAGGCGAAGGTGTTCCTTTCCATTCTCCGCCCCAATCCCGAGACTGCGGACGGACAGGTCAATACCTTCGGCGATTTGGACGGCGACGGCGTCGACGATCCGCTCAACACCCTTGAAAACCGGCAGAAGGCCGTCAAGTGGCAAATCGATACCCAGCTCGAGCGCTATCGGAGCGCGGGGTACGAAAACCTCTCGCTCGTCGGCTTCTACTGGCAGGAGGAGCACATATTCGGCGATGATCCCGATGAACGCGCCGTCATCCGCTATGCAACCGATTATGTGCATTCGTTAGGGATGATGATGCTCTGGATCCCCTATTATCAGGCGCAGGAATTCGAGGAGTGGAAGTCGCTCGGATTCGATATTGCCTGCCTCCAGCCCAATTATTCGTTTATGTCCGTCACAGACCCCGACCGTCTCGACAGCACTGCGCTGCAGGCCCGTATGTTCGGTATGTGCGTGGAAATGGAACTGTCCGCCTGGTCGAACCGCCTGAATATCGAACGTTATAAGGAATATATCCAGAAAGGCATAGAATACGGATATATGGATTCGATCAAGGTGTATTATCTGGGTATCATCCCCACCGACCTCACGCAGGCGCTCGACAACGGCGACGCGTATACGTCGAGCGTGTATAAGGACACTTATCTCTATGCTAAGGGCAGGCTTGACGAGAGCTATTCCGCTCTTCCCGAAGTTTCCGAGGTCACGGCGCCGCAGAGCGCGGAATACGCCTGCGAGGGCAGGAGCGTCACCGGAAAGATCGAGGTCGGCAGCGATGAGACATATACGATTGCGCTTGCCGTCTCGCCGCGCTATGGCAGTCTGCGTTTGGATACGGACGGTACGTTCACCTACTATCCGCTGGACGGCTATACGGGCACCGACAGCTTCTCCGTGACGGCCGTGTTCGGCGAGCAGACCAGCGAGCCGGCTGTGATTACCTTCGTTTGTTCGTAAATGCCCGGCCGCGGCGAAGCAAAATGCTTCGCCGCAGTCTTTTGTACGTTATTGTGCGGAAAAGATTGACAAACCCCACAGCCGGCAGTATAATGGGAAGCGAATAGAATGCCCTCCGTGCTTCTGCGCGTGGGGAGGAAAGCGATATGCAGGCAAGATACCCGTCCTGCGCTGCTGTGTACGCTTTGCCGGGCTTTTCGCCTTCTTCGGCCCGGCCCGCTGTGCGTGCGTTCGCCCGTCGCCGGGATGCTCGAGACCGCACCGCTTTTACGTATGAAGGCAGGGAACACCAAGCCTGTTCCGGCTTACGCATAGCTGCCGGAAATCCGTTTGGCAGCGTCCGGGACGGATGCGATTTATATACGTTCAAAAGCGACGGTGCGCGGGATTCTATCGTCCGTATCCCGGGACTGCGTGAAGCCGCACGAGTCCTGCTTTGTTCGTATCGGCTGCTGATAGGTGGCTCTTATCTTTTGTGCGTTTTTCAGACATACGGAGGTGTCGTTATGGTGCGTATGAAAAGAAGATCGGCCTTTCTGATTTGTTTGCTGCTCTGCGTGTCTCTCTGCGGCTGCGGACTGCGGGAGAGCGAGGTGTCGGACGGCGGTTCCGAAGAGGAATCCTACGAAACGTCGTTCCCGCCGCTGCCCGTCCCG
>ERZ857984.291-NODE-291-length-67685-cov-4.079935_pt1 | contig 67685 bp, 70 predicted proteins | sample MGYA00519914_ERZ857984 | MGnify/ENA primary metagenome ERZ857984 (study PRJEB31778, sample SAMEA3449417) | human gut metagenome | biome: human gut; feature: human-associated habitat; material: faeces | place: United Kingdom | collected 2010/2012 ...
CCCCAAATTAGACCCCAATTGTTTACGCTAAAACCCTAAATGATTTTGGATACCCTGACTATTCATGTGAGTTTGGATGAACAGAAAGATCGACTGCTAAACACAATGGGTCAAGCTCTTCCTGCAATACCATTAATCGATTTTCAAAAACATAAGGATACCCTACTTGAATCAAAGTAATATAAGAACCCACATACATGATCAAAGAAAGGATCCAACTTAATACAAAGCTAACATTACAAACCAAAACGATCAAAGCTAAAAAAATGATCGATATAAATAATGATATAAACAAAGCTTTTTTCTTAAAATCTAAAGCCATATTTTTATAATATGGTCTTTTTTTATTTAAGAATGTTAATGTATATTCATCAAAACTATCACTAAATTCAATATTTTTGATGTTCTTGTTGAATTTTTTCATTTTCTTGCATTCGGCCATTTGTTGAATACGCAGTATGCAATACATCATAGCCTTTTTCTTTTCCTGTTTGTGATATTTTTGATAATAAAGTTCCAACAGTTTCATATAATCATTGTCGGATAATTTTGTAGAAATCATGGATTCAGCAATCCCATCAAGGCGCTCGCTCAATACATCGCTAAAAATCAAAGTATTATCTCGAGAGCGTCGTTCGATCTCTTTTAATGCTCCTAAAAAATGATCTGCCATAATTACGCTTTTTTATAAGCCTTCAATGCCTTCGCAATTTGATCTGGGCAGGAAGTCGGTTTATTGTGACAACGAATTCCTTCAAGTTTTTCGATTGCCTCATCAATTGGCATTCCTTTTAATAATGCTGAGATTCCTTGAAGATTTCCATGACATCCTCCAATGACATTTAGATTGTTGATCTTATCATCCTCTACTTCAAATTCAAACAATCTTGAACATACCCCGCTTGGCTGATAATTAAACTTCTCCATATTTTACCATTCCTTTCTGTACTCTTATATAAACCTGATTGCTGATGATTGCAATCAATAAGCCACTTACAATAGATAAAGCCAATAATATCGGCAAAAATAACTGCATAAAATATTGCTGGTATATCAATGTTATCATAATAACCTGGCCAACGCTGTGAAAGCAGGCACCTATAACACTAATTCCATAAATTGAAAAGACTTTTGCCTTTTTAAATATGGTCATCATGATCAAAGACAAGAATCCCCCAGATAAGGACAACCAGAAACTGACCGAAAAAATCGTTCCCATCATCAAAGAAGCTAATACGATACGAAGCAAGGCGACACACCACATAGAGGGTATATCCCATAACATTAATGTCAATAAAGAAACGATATTCGCAAAGCCAATCTTAAACCCAGGCACAAAGATGACAACAGGCACAAAGCTCTCGATAATTTGCAGCATGATTCCACATCCAACCATCAAGGCTAGAAAAATAATCTTACGTGTGCTTTTCATTGTATCAACAGATCCTCTTGGGGATTATCCGCTTCTATGGTAACGACCGTATCATTTGGCAGGCAAACAATAGGAACGTTTGGATCTGAGACAAATCCCTGTTTAGAACAAATATGCTGCGGACTGTTTTCCTGTGTTACGCGAATTTGATTATCTTTGACTTCGATATGTACTTTTCCATTTGTGCCATCAACTTCATACTCTTCATCTTGACTTAGATCAATGCGTAATACTTCTTCATTCTTAACGGTAACAACCGCTGTATTAGAAGCTGGAGCATTATTCAAGATAGGTATGAATAATAAGATCGAAGCTATCATCATAAGAACGATCAAAACCTTATCTGCCTTTGTCATAAATGAATTATACAACAAATTAACCTAACGTACTATCTAAAATCATCATGCAGACAAATCCAAGAGCAAATAAGATCGTTCCTATATTGGAGTGTTTGCCATGCTGACTAGAAGGAATCAACTCTTCTACCACGCAATAAATCATTGCACCTGCCGCAAAAGCCAATAACCAGGGAAGCAAAGGCCTGATCAAATGACTGGCAAATATCGTTATGATCGCACCAATTGGTTCAACGATTCCTGAAGCACTACCATATAAAAAAGCTTTAAAACGACTCATGCCTGCCTGATGCAAAGGCATAGAGAGAACCGCACCTTCAGGGATATTTTGAATCGCAATTCCTAGAGCCAAGGCAAAAGCTGCACCCGTACTCATGGCAACACTTTGATCTACGATTGATGCAAACACGATACCTAAAGCCATTCCTTCAGGAATATTGTGTAATGTCATCGCAAGAAATAATTTAGTTGTTTTCGTCCAGGAAGTTTTAATTCCTTCTTCTTCATCGCTGTTCACATGAACATGCGGAATGACAACATCCAGCAGCAACAAAAAACCAACACCACCAAGAAATCCTAAACTTGCAATCATCCATCCAATATTTCCATCATTGTCTGCCTGTTCAATACTAGGTAGTAAAAGACTAAATACACTAGCTGCCATCATAACACCACCGGCAAATCCAAGTAGAGCTTTCTCGACAATTTCTGGAAAATCTTTTTTTAATAAAAATACCATGGCACTTCCTAAAACCGTACCTAAAAACGGAGCCACGACCCCAATCATCACATTAAAGTCCATAATACCCTTTCTAAGTAATATTCACATGTACATTTTTTTCAACCGCATTGCCATAGCGATCGGAAATCTTCAATACGATATCCACACTGCCTGCCTGGGCAGTACTGAAATTTTGATTCACACTATAGGAAACACCACTTAAATCACTGGCATCAAAATACTGTGACCAGTCAATAATCGTTTCTCTGGCAACACTGATTTCAGTTGGTGCATTGTTTATTGTTGGTGGTTGAGTGTCTTTGATCTTGATCTTAAACGGATACTCTTTATCCCCATCAACGATCTTAAAATCATATTCCCCTACAACTAGATAATCCATACCACCTGTAATGAATCGATTATCCATCTTTCGAATCCCACTGGAAACAGCTTGAACACTCATATTGGATGTATCATAGTTTTTATCTTCTTTTACATATAGAGCTGGATTAGCATAGACATCTTTTCCCAATTCAATCGTAAATGTCTGTTTTTGAAGTTCAATTTGGCTCGAACATCCTGTACAGACCAACAAACAAATAAATATAATCCATAATTTACGCATTTGGATCCTCCATTATTTCCATAGCCAATTCTTTGATTTTTGCCAAACGATGCTTCATTCCGGATTTTGAAATAATGTCTCCATATTCACGATATACTTCATCGCATAACTCATTCATACTTGCTTCTGGAAATTTCTTACGAATCGTAATCACATTTTGGATCTTCTTCGAAATTTTAAGCTTCGATGCATTTTTTTCGATAATCTCGATATATTCCAATTGTTTTTTAGCGGCTTTCATAGCCTTCATTTCATTGGCCACTTCACAATTATCCAAACGTGTGATTTGATTGTAGAAATCTCTTTGAATACGTGAATCTTCAAATTCAAATAAAGCATCCGATGCATTACACAAACGTAAAAAATCAGCAATTTTTTCTCCCGCCTTCATATACACGACAAATTGATTTTTGCGTTTAATGATCTTGGCTGGAAGATAAAAACGTTCCATGAGCTTTTGAATCGTTTTGGCAAGGTCTTCATCTGTACAAGTAATTTCCATATGGTAGTTTGTCGTCTTGGGATCATTGATTGATCCACTAGCTAAAAAACAGCCTTGAAGATAGGCTCTTGCCATTTTTTCAGAGCGAATCATCTTGGAACGAGGCGTTGTATGAAGTCCAGTATCTGTCATGATCTGAAGATCCTGCAATATCTCTTCAGCTTTTTCATAAACTTGAATACGATAGATATTGTTCTTTTTTAACTGCATTTTTTTTAATACCGCTAATCGTGGATCGACATGATAATTTTGTTTCAAAAGTTGAAATACGTGTTTGGCAATCGTCGCATTTTCACTTTGAAAAGACAAATACATACCCTGCCAGTTCATATGCAAACTAGCACGTATTTGAAAAAGCGCACATAACTGTGCCTTGGAGGCATTGGCATCGACTTCATCTTTACATATTTGATTTTTTACTTCACTTGTAAATGACATGCAATTCCTCCTTCTATATTGTTTGTATCACTTCTTCGATCACTTTCTTTACTGCATCAGGATTATGACGAATTCGACCTTTTTCATCAAACATGATCAATTTACGAACGATAATTCGATAAGAATGTTCGTGTTCCTTGATCTTCACAGGATAACTTCCTTGTTTTGCATAAGCTTCCAATATGTTTTGTGGAATATAAGAATCATTTACGATCGCCAGATCGACCGCATTTTTAAATGAATGTTTTTCAATTGCACGAATATGATCTTCCACGCTAAAATCATCGGTTTCTCCAGGTTGAGACATCGCATTGCAAAAATAAATTTTCTGGCATGGATTCCGTTTGATTTCATCTACAATTTCCGGAATGATCAAATTTGGCATGATTGATGTATAAAGCGAACCGATTCCATAAATAATTAGATCGGCTTTACGAATTGCCTTTAGTGCATCCTTTTGCGGTTCCACTCTCTTTTGATAAAACACATGATCAATAGAGTTATTTAGAGTTGGTATATTGTTTTCTCCACGCACTAAAGTTCCATCTTCCATCATAGCATATAGAGTCACTGTATCTAAAGTACTTGGCAAAATAGTTCCCTTCACTTTTAAAATTCGACTGATTGCCTGAATAGCCCCCATAAAAGAACCTGTTATATCCATCAAAGATAGAAAGATCAAATTTCCTAAATTATGTCCTCCGATATCTTTGCTTCCTTCAAAGCGATAGCTCATCATATCACGAAACAGATGTTCATTTTCATCCGCTGCCATCGCACAAAGCACATGACGTATATCTCCAACTGCCGGTACATTATAAATATCGCGAATTCTTCCGGTACTGCCCCCATCATCAGCCACGGTTACAATGGCCGTCAGATCGACATCATCTAGTTTTTTCATCCCCATCAACATGCTGGAAAGACCTGTACCTCCACCAATAACTACGATATTTTTCATGCTTCTTCATCTCCGATATCACGATGGGATTTAAAACATTGATATTGATCTTTATATTGATCAAACAACCAATTACAGATAGAAACGGACCGATGCTGTCCCCCTGTACAACCTATTGAAACGATCATATGCGATTTATTCTGTTCATCATAACACTTAAATACATAATCTAAATAATCTTTCAAATATTTGATAAACTGCTGCGTTTCTTCTTTTTCCATGACATAGTCATAGACTTCTTTATTGTTTCCCGTTTTATTTCTTAACTGTGGATCATAAAAAGGATTAGGCAAAAAGCGCACATCAATCACACTATCTGCATCCATTGGAACACCACGTTTAAATCCAAACGATTGAAACGTAATAGAGAACTCACTGCCAACATCCATATTTTTAAAACGGTATCTTACTTTGCTGGCAAGCGCAGCTGTAGTTAATTTTGTTGTATCAATATGAATCGTGTTCTTGGCATTTTCTTGTAAGTGATCAAAAAAGTCTCGTTCTATCTCAATAGCTTCTTCAAGCGTTGTTGCCATTTTGTTTGAAATCATTGGATGCTGACGACGAGTAAAGCGATATCGCAACAACAATTCTTCATCACTGCAGTCTAGAAAAATTATCTGCATGTGTTTTGATATATTCTGAAAGTAATTCACAAAATAAACATAGTCAACGGCACTGATCGCAAACGCAATATTCTTATAACGAGATTCGGTTTCTAACAATTTCTCTAATTCAGACAATAATTCTTTAGGAAAATTATCGATGCAATAATATCCTAGATCTTCCAATGCATTCATTGCACTGGATTTCCCTGCTCCTGACATACCAGTTACCAATACGATATTTTCATTCATTTAGTTCACCTTCTTTATTCAATATATATTTATCATAGCACTATATATCATAGAATAGATAAGATTTTCCTATTCTACAATGATCAAAAAAGATTCTATAAAATACCATGCTTAAAATCTTTTTCAAATTATATCACATACATCCTGTTTTTTGATAAAATTAAAAATAAGGGAGGGATCATTATGAATCCAATACTTTTTCTTGATATAGACGGGGTCTTAAATCCACCTATCTGCCCTCAATATGAACTTGATTTTGCACTTAGTGATAAGTTAGCCGCAAAACTAAATAATCCATCAATCAAGAAATTAAACATCTATTTTGTCAATCAAGTTTACTATGGCTTTGATAAAAAGAGTTGTGAACTAATAAAAAAACTGGCACAAGAATTTGAAGCCAAGATTGTCTTGACAAGCTCCTGGCGCTTATATTACACCAAAGAAGAAATTGAAGGAATGTTTGAAATTGTCGGAATTAAAGATACTTTTATCGATTTTACAGTTCATGGAAATCCTAGAAACAATGTTATCATGGAATATGTACACACTCATAATGTAAAAAGATATCTTGTTATTGATGACTTTGATATGCGTAATAATTTTGGATATCGATTCATACAAACTGCTCAATGTTTTAATGAGGCAAATTATCATCAGGCTAGATACGCCTTAAAACTTCAGGAAAGCCTATGAAAAAAAAGTTATATACATCATTAACGATTGCTATCATGATATTGATCTTCCTGTTCTCTTCCCAAAGTGGAGAAGAATCATCAAAAACCAGTGGTTTTATCCTTTCGTTGTTACCTTTTTTTAACAATATAGAAAGTGCTGAATTCTACATACGTAAGCTAGCCCATTTTTCTATATATTTTCTTTTGGGTCTTAGTGCTTTTCAAATGTTTTCTGCTTATGACCATTCTAAAAGTAAAGCTTTTCTATTCAGCATCCTTCTATGCTTTTTATATGCTTGCAGTGATGAATTTCATCAATCATTTTCAAGTGGAAGATCTCCACAGGTGTTTGACGTTTTCATTGATACTATGGGAGCTTTCATATCCAGTTTTTTATCTTGCTGCTTTTTCTATAAAAAATAGCAGCTTTTCTTTTTAGTGGGGAATACTATCCCATATCCAGGCTAAAATTGACATTGTTTTGGCGATTATGCTACGATTTGTCTGGTGATTACAATGAATAAACACAATAGAAAAATCTCTCGACCCATTAGAATAGGGCTTAGTTTTATCACTGCCGTGGCACTTATTATTGTTTTTGTTCCTCTTCTCAACAATGTGATTCACCCCATAAAATACATTGCTTCAAGTGAAAATACATTGACTGTAAGTATTCCTTATATTATCAATGGTGAAGTGGATGAAACAACGCTTGAGATTCCACGAGGAACACAAGTTCATATCTCTGAAAAAGGAGCCGAAACATCACAGATCAAATATAAAGGACAGCTGGTTTCAATACCAAACGAAAATCTAGTTGATTCATTAGAAAACTGTGTCCAGATTGAGAATGTCTATCCAAGAAGGCTAATTAACCTAAGAGAGAAAAAAGGTGGCAAGTTAAGTGATGAAGTTGTTACCAAAGGAGAAAAAGTAAAAGTATTAAAAGTTGATCCACAAGACCTTGATACAACAGGAAACGTGAAATGGTATCAAGTTGAAAAAGATGGGAAAAAATACTACCTTAGTGGTCAATATGTAGAAACCAGCAAAGAGCTGGCTCTAACTGACTATTCATCTTCTATTTCTTATTCTACATATTGGGATGCCTATTACGGAGAGAATTATTCTAAAGATGCTTATATCGATCAAATCGACTACAAGCCTCAAGAAGTTCCTAATTATGAGAACAATCCATTGCGGGAAGATATCAATGCCGTCCATGTATCACTTGAAAAACTAGTAGATAATAAAGATTACTATATGAATCTAAATGATACAACAGGCATTAATTCTTTAGCAATAGAAATCAAAGGAGATGGTGGAAGCATCTTCTATGACAGTGATGTTCCAGAAGATTATCTATCAAACCCAAGTGAAGCTACCAGTAGTTCACTGATGTCTAAAGATGAACTTTCTAGTTTATTCAAAGAATTACAAGATGATGGTTTCTATGTCATCGCGCGCGTCGTTACTTTTAAAGATGCGATTTTTGCATCACAGAATCCAGATGATTCTTTTACCGATCAAAACGGAAATCTAGTATTACACAATGATGAATATTGGCCAAGTGCTTTTTCAAGAAAAGCATGGAGCTATAATGTAGACATTGCTAAAGAAATCGCACAATGCAATGTCAATGAAATCCAATTTGACTATGTACGTTTCCCAGATGGCACATTATCAAAGGCTTTAGACGGAACGATCGACCTTCATAACACATATAACGAAAGCAAGACTAGCGCATTACAAGGATTCTTAATCTACGCTAAAGAAGAGCTAGCCCAATATGAAGTTTATGTAGCAGCCGACATATTCGCATGGCCTGTAGTTGCCCAGGATGATCAAGACATTGGACAATTCTTACCAGCCATTGCCAACGTTGTTGATATCGTATCGCCTATGCCTTACACCGATCACTTCTCTATGGGAGCCATGGGCATTGATGATCCTACGGCCAACCCAGAAGAAACGTTGTATCAGTTTTCTTTGATCACTAAAAAAACTCTAGATTCTATTGAAACACCAGCTATATATCGCACATGGATCCAAGGCTATGGAGACTTTGGTCCTGATGAAATGGTTGCCCAGATCAACGGTATTAAAAAAGCCGGTTATCAAGGTTACATGGTATGGGCTGGCAGTGGTGATCAAGAAATATTGGATCCGCGAAAAGATGGCTTCATTGATAGTGCTTCATAAAAAATGAAAAATGAATGGATAATCCTAGTTATATAGTGGATTATCCTTTTTTATTGAATAGCTTGTTTATAAAAATATTTTGGATCAAACTCTTTTACTTTTATCGTTATCATCATTTCTTTAAAATCTTCTTCTGTAAAATCACCATCCAAAATAAACATGATCTACATCAAGATGGAAAAGGTAATCTAGATCTTTATGGGGTTTAACTAACATGAAACTAAAGAAAACATTTTCCGTTCACTTAATACCTAAAAATCAATATCATTTGTCCTAAATATCTCAACCAATATTTTTAGAAATATAGATATCTGCAAACATATACTAATTAATTATCTACTTTTTAACAAATATGTTTTTAGATTTTCATATATTTCCCTTGTTTCTTCTTTACTTTTAAAATTTAATAAAACATCTACATTGGAATCAATCAAAATATAGGAATCATTTGATAAATAATAGTATGCTCTACAATTACCTATATCTTCTGCTACGGCTTCTCCTGAAAAAAAGTCATTATTTAAAAATCCTATGCCTTGTTTTTGAGTATGCATATCATTGTTACATAATAATTTTATATCCTGAATATCTTGAAAATAAATTTTATCGTGAATAAAAGAATCCAATTCTATATAGTCCTCATTACAGTAAAAATTGATTTTTGTCTCATTTGAAGAAGATATCATAATAAACAAAATCAAAACTAAAGGTATCATAAATATTACTGCCAAAACGATTTTTATTCTTTTCCCCATATAAAACTTCCATCCTTGTTTGATACACAGATATTCAAAATTAAATTAAAAACTTCACTTTTTAAGTTCATATATCATTAATTTCATTAAAACCTATCCATTTTATAATTTCAAGAAATATTAGTAATGAGCCAAATAATAGAAAAAGCGGATACAACTTATAAAAGCCATATCCACTCTTTCAACAAATGTATTACATTCTATTTTGCGTATGTTTTCTCTAAAAATCTGTTCGCATCAACGATAAAACGCTCATGTTGTCCTTTTCCAATTGATTTTCCATTTTGGAAAGCCTGAACTTCAAATACAAGTTTACGATTTTCCTGTTTTAATAGAGTTGCATGAATTTCTATAGTAGCTCCTAGTGGACTTGCCATATCATGAGAAACATTCATCAACGTTCCTACACTTGTCTTTCCTTCTTCTAATTCCAGACAAAGACAAGCGGCTTCTTCCATCCATGCAATCATCTGTGGAGTAGCCAATACATCTAAAGAACCACTTTTCATGATTGAGGCAAGATGTTGTTTCTCTACTACTCGTTCTATTTTTATTGTTTTTTGTTCCATAATAAAATCCTCCAAACACATTTTAAATGGTATCATGAAATACAGAAAAGATACAACATATACTTAGTGTCAAAAAAATAAAAAATCATTTATAATAAGGATATCATTGTAAAAAGGAGGTCTTATCAATTATGTATGATCAAGATCAAATCATATATAAAAAGGCAAAGAATCGAGTTATTACTCGTTTGATCATTTCATGGATCTTATTATGCCTGTATTTTATCGGCGCATTTAGTGTATTAAATCTAGATTTTTTGAAAACGACGAACAACTTAAATACTGTCATCATTGTTTTGGCAATATCACAATTATGTCTATATGGTTTCATATTTTTATTGCTGAGTTTTGGTAAAAAGATTTTCCGTATCCTTTACTGGCTTGTATTCATCTTAACATTATGTTTGTTTTATGTTCCTATTCAATTTGCTATGCAGGATATGGCACATATATTAACATATGCTTCGATGCTTGGATTTATGTTGATCAAAACAATGTTTTTAATTCAACTTGGTTCCTATCTCAAGCACAATAAATGGTCCCGCATCTTCTTTGATCTAACGATAGATGTTTATGAAGATGAAATGGAAGATACTATTGAACAACCTGTTATAAGAGTAAAACAAGTCAAGAAAAAACCAGTTCGACAACCTGAACCAGAGTATATCTATGAAGAAGAGGAAGAAGAAGCGGAAGAAAAAGAACCTTATACGCAGCCTCAGGTATCCGTTCGTTTAGGTATTGGAATCTATGCTTCATTAATGGTATTCCCTATCTTAATTCAGATATTCTCCAATTATTTTGCAAGTTATGATTTACAAACGGTCTTTGCGACACAGGATATGTTCATGCTGTGCATATTTACTGCGCTTGTATGGACCGTACCAGTATTCTATTTATATTACGATCACCCATATGCAAAAAGAATTGTTTTGATATGTGCGATCCTGGAAGTCTTCTGCATTCTATTCTATGCACCTAAATTCATTGGATACTATGTAGACAAAGATCCAGAATATCCATTACGAGTCTTTATCCTGTTTATTTTAGTTGATGCGATTCGTTATGGTGTCTTATTCTACTGTTTAAAACCATTATTACATATCGAATCACCAACTCATATAGATGAAGATGATGAAAATTAAAAGAAGATCGTCGTGATCTTCTTTTTTTAATTAGTCTAAATTATTAGGTTCCTCATTTACCATGATAGGCAAGGAAATTTCAATAGATGTTCCTTCATTTTCTTTCGATTTTAGCGAAATGGATCCATTATAAAATTGAACAATATGTTTCACTATAGCTAAACCAATTCCTGTTCCGGCTACAATTTTAGATCTTTGTTTATCAACACGATAGAATCGCTGGAAGACTTTTTCCTGATCTTCTTTTGATATTCCTATGCCTGTGTCCATCACTTTGATCAATATATTATCAAGCCTTTCTTTTATAATGATAATGATCTTTCCATTTGGCTTATTGTATTTGATGGCATTGCTGATAAGATTATATAAAATTCCTTGTATATGATCTAAGTTAGCATATACTGTTACATTCTCGCAGGAAGCATCAATATCTAAATTCATTGCCTTTGCCTGTACACTTAAACTATTCAACACATTTTCTAACAAATCTTTTAATTTAATATGAGATTTTTGTACAACGTAATCTTTTGCTTCTAGTTTTGAGATTGTTAATATATCATTGATCAATTTGGTCATATGATCACTTTCTTTTAAGACACAATCTAAACAATGATCAATTTGATCAGGATCTGTAATCGCGTGCTGTCTTAAAAGCTCTGAATATCCTCGTATTGATGTTAAAGGTGTCTTTAATTCATGTGAAGCATTGGTAAAAAATTCTTGTCGAATTTGTTTTTCTCTCTCCAAATTTTCTAAGTTTTTAGCAATTTGATTATTCATTGTCTGTAAAGCATCTGTAATCTCCTGCAGTTCAGAATACGAATAGTTTTGAAACTCAATTTTTTCTTTTCCAAAATCAGCTTTACGAATCACTGCTGATATCTCTTGTAATGGTTTAAGAATCGAATCAGCCATACGTTTTGACATAAGCCATACAAAGAAAAAGGCAATCACAAAAGCGATAAAAAAGGATGGCAATAACATCAACGCCGATTGAGAAACACCTGAAAATGGCATAGCTAATCGAACATAAGTTTGTTCTTGTGCATCGTATTCAGCTACATAAAGATAATTTTGTTCCATCGTTTCAGAGTATCGAACACTACTTCCAGTTCCATTTTTACTTGCTTCTTTAATTTCTTCACGTTGAAGATGATTCTCATTGATCGAATCATCAAAATTATCATATAAGACTTCTCCATCGGATGATATCATGGTCAAACGTGTATCTTTATCAAATAACTCTTCTCCAATCTGTTGACTTTCTTCGAAATTTGTTTGAACAATGATAGACAATTCATCATTTAAATTCGAAGTTTGTTGATTTAAAGAAACATAGTACAATACGCCATATAAAATCCCAAAACCAATCACAAAGCTTAAAGAAAAAATAATCAAAAAAGAGCGGATGATCTTATTACGCATTTTGCTCACCCGCTACAAATCGATATCCTACCTGACGAACAGACTGGATACAATTATTATAATCAGAACCTAATTTTTTTCTTAAAGAGTTGACATGAACATCCAATGTTCGACTCTCTCCAATAAAATCATAGCCCCAAACCTGGTTAATTAGCTCTTCTCTTGGAATAGCTCTGCCAGGATTTTTGGCAAGATATTTTAATAGTTCAAACTCTTTAAATGTAAGTTCAACACTCTTGTCATCAATCTTTACGATTCGCTTATCTAAATCGATAAACAATTTATCGATCTGGATGATTTTTTCATCTTTCTTACTACGTCTCAACAATGAGCGGATGCGTGCAGCTAATTCTAAAACGCTAAAGGGTTTTGTCAAATAATCATCTGCACCTAGATCCAATCCCATGATCTTATCTAGTTCTTTATCTTTTGCACTTAAGATCAATACAGGAATATCCTTAAGACGTGGTATAGAACGAATGTACTTTAAGATATCATACCCGTTCATTCCCGGCAACATGACATCCAAGATTGCAAGATCTACCACTTCTTTTGTCAAATAATCATAAGCATCCTGACCGTTATCAAAATCTACAAGATCATATTGATAACTTTGTAATGTCAATTTTAATAACTGACGGATGTTTTCATCATCTTCAACAATCAAAATTTTTGGCATCTATTTGCCTCCTTTTAAAATTTTTCTTCCTCTTCTACAACATACTTGGCCAAGTTTTCTGCATGGTCACTGATACGTTCATAATCTGATACAGAATCCAAGAAAATAATTCCTGCTTCAACTTGACACTTTTTATCGATAAGGCGCTGAATATGACCTTCACGCATCTGATCTTGCATCTTGTCAACTTTCGTTTCATGCTTTTCAACTTTTTCAATTTTAGTGACATCAAGGTCAGCACGTAAATCAAGTGCCCATCTTAAAGTTTTATAACACTGATTGCTAATAATTTCAATATCATCTTTTGCACTTTGTGAAAAAGCATCTTCTTCAAGATCTTTTGCCATATCGGCAATATTACGACAATGATCACCTATTCGTTCTACATCACTGACAGCCAAAAGAGTATGTTTTACCTGCAACTGCTCTTTTTCACTTAATGTTGAAAGATCCATCAATGAAATAAATTCAGAGAGCTGTCGTTCATATTCATTGATCTTTTTTTCTAGATCATATATTTTGTCAATATTTTTCTTTTCTAATAATGCATCTTTTGTATATGCTATACTTTCCAATGCTAACTGGCCCATCTTTTCAATTTCACGATTTACACGAACCAATGCAAATGAAGGGGTTTGTAATAAACGTTCGTCAAGTTTAACCAATACTTCACCTTCATTTTCACTTGCTGCATCACCTTCAACACTATCTTTGATGATAACTTTAGATAGGCTAACAAGTTTATTTGCAAATGGGAATAAAATGATTGTAGTACATACATTGAAGCAAGTATGAAAGATAGCCAATTCTGTACTAGTCACATTGCTCATAGCCAAATCTGGTCTTGCGATAAATATAAACCAACAAATAGCTCCAAAAATAATAGCTCCAATACAGTTAAATAACAAATGAATGACAGCAGCTCGTTTTGCGTTTTTGTTTGCACCAACACAAGAAATGATGGCTGTAACACATGTACCAATATTCTGACCCAATGCAATGAAAACTGCAGAACCCCAGTTTACAATACCGTTCATTGCCAATGCCTGCAAGATACCCATTGAAGCAGAAGAACTTTGAATAATACCGGTAACACCTGCACCAACCAATAATCCTAAAATTGGATTATTTCCAATAACTGTAAATGCTTGTGAGAAAATTGGTGAATCTGCATATGGTTCAATTGAACCAGACATCGTACTCAAACCTAGGAATAAGATACCAAAACCAACTAAGATGTTTGCTCCATCTTTAACTTTTTCCTTTTTGGAAAACAGCATCATTCCAACACCGACAACCAATAGAATTGGTGCAAAGAAATCTGGTTTCAACAAACTTCCCCATTCAGACATTGAAACAAGCCATGCAGTCATTGTCGTACCAATATTGGCACCCATGATTACACCCACCGCCTGTGATAGGTTCATGATCTGTGCATTAACAAAGCCAACTACCATAACCGTAGTTGCTGATGAACTCTGAATGATTGCGGTAATCAACGCTCCAACCAAAACACCTAACAATCTATTATTAGTTAATAGACCTAACAGTTTACGTGTCTTAGAACCAGCCGAATTCTGAAGACCCTCCGCCATGATCTGCATACCATAGATGAACATACCAAGTCCACCAAAGAACAACATAATGTCCTGCAATAAATCCATTGTCATATACTTTCTCCTTCTTAGCTTTCCTAACCCTTATTTAATACAGCCTGTGCTTTTTTCATAGACCGATATACTAAATCTCGTTTCTTGTCTAGAACAAGTTCAAAATCTCCAATCAACTCTTCGACATGAGCGTTGAATCCTTTTTTGAATTCGTAAACCCCATAATCATCGGCACTCTTGTCAAAAATGCCACTTGTTCCATAGAAGTTATATCTTGTCATATGCTTATCTAAAGCCTTCCGTATTTGTCTCCATTGGATCGCATATGGGCCCATAAATTTCTTCAGATTTTCATCTGAAGCGCTCAATAAATATATTGCTTCATTATTCTTCCAAACAAACATAGCGCCTGCTAAATATAATTCAGATCCATATTGTTTTTTAAGCTCATTTGCTTCCTGAATCTTTTTCGTTGTAAGATCGATACCTTCTTGAGCTACCTTCAACTTTTTTGTAAATTTCTTAGAATTTGGTAGTTCTTCCAATTTTTTTTCAATCTCTGTTTTTTCATCTATATAATCTTGTCTTTCCTTTGTAAGACTTTCCTTCAATTCTTCTACATTAAGACATGCCATGACCAGTTCAATCGTATCTTTCCCAAACAAATCGTGCATATCTTCAAAATAAGATAATGGATAACTGTCAAAATGTCTTCTCTTTGATGTAGCATCCAACATGTCCTTAAATAAGTAGAAATCCTTCTTTTCCAGTGTCTTTACATGAATTGGATATTTTAAAGATCGATTGATGCTCCAGCGTGTCTGTTGATCCATTTCCTTTAACAGGGTCGGTGCATCTTTGTCTTTTAGATCCAGCACCATTGTCCATCTTGGCTCTGTAGTAATATCAAAGCCTCGACTAAATCCTTTATGGCTACACCCCAAATCAATAAATGTATCAATGATTTTTTGATTATTGAATCCATCTTCAACAAGGTTGGCATCTTTATCTCTTTGAACATATTGCACATATGGATTGAAATGTAGATATATACCGTTTTGCTGCTGCAGGTCTTTTTTTAGCTCTGTCACAAAAAAACGTAAGAGATCTTCGTTGGTATAATCAATCAAGAAACCTCTTAAAGCATGGTAAATATACATCTTTCCAATTGTAGGATAACCTATGATACAACTTGCCGCTAAGATCATGTCTGCTTCTTTGACACCGACAAATTGTAAACTACATCCTTGTTTTTCTTTATATATACCCATTGCACTTGTTTGCCAAAAAGTGCTGTCAGGACATTTTTCTTCAAAAGAATCAAATTCATCCTTTGTTAAATGAACAAATTTCATGTTTCTTCCTCTTTCTACTCGCAGAAATATTCTAACACGATTTACATATATAGACAAAAACATTAAGTAAATTTGATGATTGTTAAATTTATTTTACATTAGTTTTTTTACATATTTGCTAAAAAAGATGCGCAATGACAAATTTTACCAGTTTTCTGGCATAATTGGCTGTCTTTTGACAAAAAATTGAACTAATTCAGCTTTAGTGTCATACTTAGTTTGAACAAATATAAACATTGGAGATGATAGAAATGGATATACAAAAAAATGAATTTTAAGTTTTGAAGGAGGTCTCTATATGTTTAACATTCGTAAAATGGTTCGTGTTCTTCCAATTACGTTTATCTTAATGTATGCATTAGGCGTATTTGGAATTCTAAGTGGTGTGTCATTACGCAATGATGCTTTGATCCAAACATCGCAATTATTCTGCACATATTCAATTATTCCATCTTTTATCGTAACATTGATTTTTTCATTCATTAACATTGAAAACAAAAATACGAAACTGCTCATCTATTCGATCTTATTTATTATCTTAGCTGTCGGTCTTTTCATTTATATCCAGAATAACAACTATGAATCCATGGAAATGATGCAGAATTTCATTTTATTTCCTATTTTATTCATTTGTGTTTTATTGATCGTCTTCTATGAAATTAAATTTCTTAAAGATTGATTTTACCTTTCTTCCATATAAAAAGATAGTCAGTTTGATCAAGTGACTATCTTTTTTTGTGTCTTATTTTTCAATCAATGATTCATTCCAGTGTTCGTTTGGTTCAACACCTAACAATTCACATACAGTTGCAGCAATGTTGCTTAGACCAAGATTGTCTTCATGTTTTAATTTAACATCTGCACCATATACGAAGAATGGAACTCGATTCAAAGTATGAGAAGTCTTAGCTTTTAAAGGAGCTCCTTCTTTCTTAGGTTTTTCATACATTTCATCCGCATTACCGTGGTCAGCTGTTACCAATAAGATACCATTTACTTTATCAACGGATTTGATGACACGTGCAAGAGCTAAATCGACAGATTCAACACCAATGATCGTAGCAGGAAGGCTTCCTGTATGTCCAACCATATCTCCGTTTGGATAGTTAGTACGTAAGAAATCATATTCTCCACTTTCGATTGCAGCACAGAATTGATCTGTAATTTCTGCAGATTTCATCCAAGGACGCTGTTCGAATGGAACAACATCTGATTTGATTTCTACATAAGTTTCTAAATTCTCATCAAATTTCTCGCTTCGGTTACCATTCCAGAAATATGTAACATGACCAAATTTCTGTGTTTCGCTGATTGCATATTCACGAATTCCGTGCTTGCAAAGTTCTTCAGTCAATGTGTATTTGATCTTTGGTGGTTCTGTCAAATATTTATGAGGGATGTTAAGGTCTGCATCATACTGTAACATACCAGCATACAATACTTTTGGATTCTTAACACGGTCAAATTTATCAAATGATTCATCTCCATCAAATGCACGAGAAAGTTCTAATGCACGATCCCCTCTAAAGTTGAACAAGATAACACTATCACCGTCATCAATTGTTCCAACTGGCTGACCATCTTTGGCAATAACAAATCCTGGAAGATCCTGGTCAATAACACCTAGTTCGTTTCGATATGTTTCAATCGCTTCTGTTGCACTTTCAAACTGACGGCCTTCACCCATTACATGGATATGCCATCCTTTTTCTACCATAGACCAGTTTGCTTCATAACGGTCCATGGTGATCTGCATACGTCCTCCACCGCTGGCAATGCATGCATGGAAATTATCATCATTTAATCCAGCCATGAAGTTTTCAATATCATCAATATAAGTCAATGCACTTGTTTCTGGAACATCACGTCCATCCAATAATGCATGAACACGTACTTCTTTGATTCCTTCTACTTTTGCCTGTTTAATCAAAGCTTTTAAATGATTAATGTGAGAATGCACGTTACCATCTGATAACAATCCGATAAAATGCATCTTGTGATCTTTTGCGTTTTCAGCTAATTCTTTCCAAGTCTTTGAATTAAAGATCTCTTTTGATTCGATATTCTCGTTAACTAATTTGGCTCCCTGAGAATAAATCTGTCCACATCCAATTGCGTTATGACCTACTTCTGAGTTACCCATATCTCCATCTGATGGCAATCCTACCGCAAGTCCGTGTGCACGAATTGATGTGTTAGGACAATTTTCCCATAAATAATCTAATGTTGGTTTGTTAGCTAAAGCTACGGCATTTCCTAGATTGGATTCATTGATTCCAACACCGTCCATAACTACTAAAATAACCGGTCTTTTTGTCATTTTTTTTATCCTCCATATTATCGAAATAAATATACCACTTATAACTTTTAAATTCAATTTTAAACGCTGTTGTTTAAAGGCTATTTTACGGATACTTTCCTTCTCTTTCCTTTTAATTCTATAACTTTTAAACGAAATACAGTTGTATTTTTAACAGGCTTCAAACTAAATGGAAATTCAGAAACATGATAATGTTTCATCAGTATCTTTAATCCCTTTATTTTTTTATCTTCACTTACTATTTCAATGAATCCTTTTCCAGTCACACTTTCATATTCCATCGTACATGACATTTTTTCATCATTCAATACGAGCTGATGCGCATGATCCATCTCAAAACTCGCTCTGTGATTTTTTTTAATCAAATCAAGTTTCTTTCCTTCATTAGCACAATGAAAGTATAGGTATAGCTGTCCATCTTCTATATCCATTCCAAAATTTAATGGAACCAAATAAGGATAGCCTTCATCGTTTAATCCTAAAACCAGACTGTCGCACTTTTTGATGATTTTTACAATTTCATCAAATTCTTTGATTTCACGATCTCTTCGACGCATTTTCCAATCCTCCTTGATAACTTTTGATTCTTTGTACTAAAGTCGTCTGACGAATTCTTTTTTGTTTTAACTTTACCTGTTTTTCAAACAAAGGTTGATTTCCAATCAAGATCAATTCTTTTTTTGCTCGTGATACGGCTGTATATAAAAGTCGTTTTTCTAACATATATCTTGCGTTTGGTTCTACAATACAAATCACGCTTTCATATTCAGACCCTTGGGCCTTATGAACACTGATACAATAAGCATGATTTAGATAATATAGAAAATCGCTGGAAAAGTCGACGATCGTATTGCCAAAATCAACGCTTATGACATGATTAACCCGATCAACTGTATCAATTGATACAATGGATCCAATATCCCCATTATAAACATCGTCGTCTGGCAAGTTTTTCAACAACATGACTTTATCCCCTTCACGAAATACTGTAGTTCCAACACGAAACTGACTTTTGGAATTCGTTTGTGGATTGTATAAAGCCTGCATATACACATTGATCGCATCGATACCGGCAACACCTTTATACATTGGCGCCAAGATCTGTAGATTATCCATATCTTTATTGCGAACGATTTCATCCAGACATTCCATAATATCTTTGGCATCTCTTTCAATAAAAGTGACCCCATCTTCATAGAAGCATCTTTCCTCTTTACGAATTTGACTTGCCAAGGTTATGATTCCAGATCCTTCGCTTTGACGGAAAATCTTCTCTAGATGAATGATTGGGCAAATATGGCTTGCAATTAGATCTTCAAAGACTTTGCCCGGACCTACACTTTCAAGCTGATCTTCATCCCCAATTAAAAGAATTCGGCAATATCGTGGCAGTGCTTTTAATAACTGTGCAAATAAATGCGTATCAACCATGCTAAACTCATCCACAATCAAAAAATCAATTTCCAATGGGTCTTCTTCATTCTTGGCAAACGTATTATCATCTTTATTCCATTGCAACAAAGAATGGATCGTTCTTGAATCACAACTTGACAGCTGAGCCAAACGCTTGCTGGCACGTCCGGTTGGTGCACACAATTGAATCGTTGCATCCGGAAAAAAAGAACGACAGATATTCAAAATTCCTTTTACAGTTGTTGTCTTACCAGTACCTGGGCCTCCATTTAAAATAAAAAAACTCTTTTCAAAGAACAAACGAATGGCCTTCTTTTGTTCTTCATCATATTCAATCGCATAACTAAACTCGACTTCTTTGATTTTTTGTTCCAATTCCATTTCATCAACTGACTCAACTTCAAAGATATGCTCAAACAGATGACTTGCTATCGAAATTTCGTCATCATACAAACTAAAAGGATAGACTTTCCCTTCTTCTATATGAATACTTTTTTGAACAGATAGCCACTCTAAAGAAGCTTGGATATCTTCATTTGTGGCGCCTTTACATCTTTCCATTAAACTGACTAAAGTGATATACGTATTTCCGCTCATCATTGCAAGCTGTCTAGCTGTTTCATAAATATAGGCATCCAGCCTTCGATTATCATTTTTATCAATCTGAAAACCATCTGCTAATTTTAAAGCCGATTTATACCCAAATCCATAAATCTCATAATATGGTAAAAAACAATTCTCTTTTAATGTATCTAAAACCTTATCTTTATAAGTATCTTCCAATAAGCGAATCTTTCGATCATCCAAGCCAAATTTCATCAACTGAATATAGGTATCATTAAAGCCTTCAAATTCTTCAATACCTTTTTTTATGATATCGATACGCTTTTGATTCAATTTTGGAATTTGATACAAAATCGAATAATCTTCCTTAATTTGTTCCAAACATGTTTCGCCTAACAATTCATAAATTTGCCTGGCTGTTTGTTTACCAATTGTAGGAAATGCATCGGAAGATAAAAAGTGTATGATCGCATCTTCATGCGTTGGCAATATCTTCTTATAAGATTCTATCTTAAACTGCGTACCATATTTAGGATGACGAATATACTCTCCACTTAATTCATATTCCTGATCTTCCATAGGATCAACGATGCGTCCAGCACCAGTAAATAAATGATAGGTATTTGTCTGTGAAAAACTGGCAACTACATAGTGCGTTTCCTTATTTTCAAAAATGATATATTCAAGTTTTGCTAAAACGCTATCCATTGATACGCTCCTGGTATGTACTCAAAATCTTTCCATTTAAATCCTGTCCATCTACATAGACTTCTTCGATAACACCACCGCCAATACATTTAAAGCCATCATAGAATACGGCTTCCTGACCAATAGTTACACTAGCAATCTTTTGTGGATAGCTCACTAGTGCAGTTGTATCATCAAGGACTTTAAGATAAATGTCCTGATCTGGTTGACGATATCTAAATTTACATGTGCATTTTTCAGGAATTTCGTTTTTATCTTTAACGATCCAGTTAATTCCTTTGACAAGACAGGAGTCAGAATACAACCACTCTTTATGCGTATGATGACAGACAAATAGAATATTCTTCTGTACATCTTTTCCAATTACGAACCAAGGCCCTTTTTCATGATCGATATTCAGACCTTTTCTTTGTCCAATCGTGTAATAAAGAACACCTACGTGTCTACCAACAACCTTGCCTGTATCAACATCTACGATATTCCCATCCTGACTTGGTAAATAATTAGATAAGAATTGTCTAAAATTTCTTTCCCCAATGAAACAAATTCCCGTACTGTCTTTTTTTGTCGCAACACTTTCTAAATTTAGTTTTGCAGCAATTTCTCTGACTTCTGGCTTAGTTAGTTTTCCTAATGGAAACAATGTTTTGTGCAATGCTGCTGGACTAACCTGGCATAAAAAGTATGTCTGATCTTTGTTAGTATCGGCTGCTCTAGTAAGGTAAGTAAATGAATCTTCTGTCATATTGGAACAATAATGACCAGTGGCAACCATATCAAAGCCCTGCTTCATCGCATAATCAAAGAAGGCATCAAACTTAATATATTTATTACATAAGATATCTGGGTTTGGTGTTCGCCCCTTTTCGTATTCAGATAAAAATGTTTTAAACACATAATCCCAATATTCTTTTATAAAGTCTACTCGCTGCAAAGGAAGATTTAAATGCTCTGCCACTGCCTTTGCATCTTGATAATCTTGCTCCTGTGGACAAGTATCATCTTGAATCGTAGGATTTCCTGCAATATCACCGTTGGCATAACTATCCCAGTTACGCATAAAACAACAGGTAACATCATATCCCTGCTCTTTTAACAAATAAGCCGCAACAGCTGAATCGACTCCACCACTTAATCCTACTAGTACCTTCATATGTATCAACTCCTGCCTCATATTATAACTTTCGAGCGAAAAAAAGAAAATGCCAATTAAGCATTTTCTTCAATAAAGGCATTGTACGTTTCATCCTCATCACATACGATTTCCAAGACTCTTTTTCCATTCTTCATCGTTGAAATAATACGACTTGAAAAATCATTGGATGTGCTTTTGATCATCAATTCAACACCATCGGCAATTTTATATTTTTTGGTTCGCTTATTTTCAATTGAGGATGGTACCGTTTTAAATTCTGTATCAAAATGTTTTCTTTCAGGCAAAGCCAATAAACAATCCTTGATGACTTCTTTATCAATTTCAGTAGAAACCGGTTCATATTGATCGATCAATTCTTCGACATAATTTGAATAATTTAAGTCTTGAGGTGTATTCATCGTGTTTTGAATTTCATTCGATAAAACCACATAATCCCTAGGCGAACTAGTCTTAATTGCACTCTTTAGTTCATTATCAATTGCCTTATACGCATTATATGTGTTAAATGCATCATCTCTTTTTTCTTCCAGCTCTAAAAAAGAAACAGTCCAATATTTAGCCTTAGTATCTGTGAAAACAGAAACATCATTAAATACAACATGATCATTGATTGAATACATATGATAAACAGCAAATTTCCAGATACTTTTCTTTTCTGAAGAAAAACCACTGTTACGATGCAAGCTGATACCATCATACCATTCACTGTGCTCAACTTTAGCCAAAATGTATTCATACCCATCTTCTGACTTCTGTACAAGAGCTTGTACCAGACTTCCTCTTTTAACCTTTGATCCCGTTGGATAAATTTTTGCCTGTGCTAACTTTTCTGACTCCAATAACTTTAAAGCTATTTTATCTGAAAGTTCATTACGATACTCTATATCCGTATCGTTTACAATTCTTTGAATACAGTCTGAAATCAAATCCTCTTCATGCATGATTACATATGCTTTGGCTTTTTCATTATGATTTGAAAAATCAACAAAATCATTAATAAAACTATCAAAATCTTCTGAGATATCATTTCTTACTGTACGCTCATTATCTACATCAACTAAATGAAATGATTTATATAATATGTTCATATTGTATCTCCTCGAAGTATTATAACAAACTTTACATTTAAATTGTCAAAAACATATGTTTTTCCATTTAATCTAACCCATTAACATAAACATTAATCTTTCATTTTCCCTAAAATTATATATTCGCTAAAAAATTCTATATAAAAAGGTGGTATAACCCACCTTTTAAACATTATTTATGATTTTTTCTTCTTTTAGATAAAATACCAAATCCTGCTAAACCTCCAGCAGCAACCAGTAATAAGACGATCCATAATCCATATTTATTCTGTACCCCTGTATTCGCGGATTCCGTCTGACTGGAGTTTTCCTTATCTTTTACCGTAAAGTACGCTTCAACACTACCGGTATTAAACTCAAAACGAATTTTATGTTTTCCTGCTGATAAAGTATCTAGGAAAGAAGGTTTTAAAGTAAGGATCGTACTTCCAGATTTGATATCATAATCTGTATCCTTTAATTCTTTTCCATCTACAAGAACTTTCTTGAATTCTTTGATATCTGTATCAATTTTAAAAGTCAATCCATCTTTGCTTCCTTTTGTCCATTCTTGGTTTGCACCACTAACAAATTTCGGAAGTTTCGCAATGATCGTATCTTCTAAAGTAATTTCATGTTCCGCTTTTTCATCACTGAAATATTTATTGCATACTTCACAATACCAGTATTCTATATTTCCAGCTGCATCTACTGTTGGCTTTTTCTCGTCAACTTTTGTTAGGTTATGCCCTGTTGCTGGAAGAATCGTTTCTTCTTGTTTCAATTCCTTTGTTAATGCTTCGTCCTGGAAATACTTTCTACAAGCTTCACAATACCAATATTCGATATTACCTTTTTCTGTACAAGTAGGATCTTTTCTTTCCACTTTAACAGCATTATGTTTTACATTGAACTTTACATTTACTATTGAAGAAGTTGATTGTCCATTATTTGTACCAGTGATTACAATATCTTCTTCGTAGCTACCTGCTAAAAGACCATTCTTAGGCTGTACTGTAAATTCTGCAGTTTCTCCAACATTCAATTCTGTCTTAGATAGAGTTCCAACATCAAATGATGTACTTGATGGTTGATCCAAAGTAATTGGTTGGTTTCCATCATTTGTGATCATAATAGTCTTAACTTCTGGTGTATAGCCTTCTATTGCATCCGCAAAGCTTATATCACCACTATTCTGGATACTATAAATTGGATCTTTAACAGCAATCGTTAATTCTTTACTTACACTACCTGCAGCATTACTTGCGGTTACAGTAAAGACATAATCACCTGGAGCAGTAGGTGTTCCCGTAATTTTACCATCTTTTGATAAGCTCAATTCAGTAGGTAAAGACCCTTGTGTAACGCTCCATTCGATTGGTTCAGAACCATCGGCTGTAAGAGAAGCAGAATATTCTTCATTTACTTTTCCTTCAGGTAAAGATTCGGTTGTGATAGATGGAGCATAAACAACTTTTCCACCAGTTTCACCTGTCAACACACCACCATTCTCAACAATGATCGTACCATTATTAGTTAAATGATTATTACTGTTCAGAGAAGATCCACTAGGAATTCTCAAAGTTTCATCCTGGTTAATCGTAATACTTTCATCCAAGGTCACATCGCCGTAGACGGTGCCGCTCTTGCCGTTAAAGACGATACCTCCGCTCTCACCATCTGCTCCAATCTGAAAGCTATCGGGAGATCCATTTATAATCCCCCCTGTGCTGCCTTCCGTATCCACCATGGCGTTGCCACTGACGGTCAGGCTGGAAGGACCATCGTTATAGAGCCGCATAAAGTAAATTCCTACAGTTGAACCGCTGGCAGTCAGATTTCCGTTATTTACCGTAGCAGCAATTTTGTATCCTTCACCAGCTGATAGCTGAACGCCATATACATTAGATGAAGCTGTAACATCCGCACCGTCTATGTTAAGGTTCGCATCCTTTGAACCAATAAGGGTAATTCCTGAATCAATATTCCCTCCCACATTGACTGCTAAGCTGCCAGGACCTGAGATAGACAAGGAGGCATCTCCAGCCTCAGACATCACACGAATTCCGCCGGTTCCCGTTATGGTACTCGTTCCTTGGGATACTACTATATTGAGAGAAACATCAGCAGACCGACTAAAAGCGATCACACTACTGTGATAATAGGCGCCACTTCCAACACTCACATTTTGATTGTGAGAAATCTCCACCTCATTCAGCGTAAGGGTGAAGGTGGCGGCGTCATAATAAAACTGACCGCTGGCAGGTTCTGTACCGTCAACTTTTGTCCAAGTTCCATTTTGGTTTTCATAGCAGCCGCTTTCTGTGATTTGCTGACCGCCTACGTAGAGTTCAATTCCGTCTGCCGCCATCACAGCAACTGTCGTACTTGGTACAAGTCCTACTACTAATAGGATCGCTGTAAAGATGGATACTACTTTGTTCCATATTCGTTTCTTCATTTTCTTTCCTCCTTCTTATCTTTTATGTATGCTTTTAAAGATGAACGTATCGCATTTAACTGAAGATTTAGATATTCTTCATCTTCAAATAAAGCATAATGTACACATGCCCTAACAAAGATATAGGTCATGCCTTGGATATAATCAGCTGGAATCCCTAATTTGTTTGATAGTTCATTGGCATATTCTTTATAACGTACATTGACGCCTTTAAAGAATTCTTTTCCTTGTTCTCGATATTTTGGACTAGAATAGACCTGATACATGAATCGATATTTCTTTCCATGAAGTTTTGCTGTAAGATATGGCATTTCATTTAAGAAACGTTCGATATCTTCAAAACTTGTAGGAGCTTTTGCCATATATAATAAGTTATGGCTTAAATTACTAAATTATCTTTTAAACCAAGTGGTAGATAAATCCTCTCACTTGCGATAACATTCAATTCAGCTAAATTAAGCATATTTCTTTTTATTATTTTTCTAATTTAATTTTACAAGAAAATTTTATGCAATTCAATAAACGATGGTTACTTCTAAAATCACAACTTATAAAATGAAATTTAAGTATCGATGATAATAAATAAAAAAAAGTGAATCCTTGTGGATTCACTAAATTTAATCTATATTTTAAGAAAATCAAAATATTTTCTATTTTTTCAAGCAATGGTGCCCGAGGCCGGACTCGAACCGGCACGGTATCGCTACCGGTGGATTTTGAGTCCACTGCGTCTACCAATTTCACCACCCGGGCAATTGCTTACTTATTATATATAATTTCATTCTCTTTTGCAAGAAAAAAATGAGCTGAATTCTATCAACTCATTAAATTAATATGTCGCATATACATCCTGGGCATATATTGTCTCAATATCACTTTCATTAATGTAACTGCATTCAGCCATAGCCTCTAAAACTTGATGCTGTCTAGCTTTAGCTTGTTGGAAATGATCTGACAATTGATAATTGCTTGGAGATTGTGGAAGCCCCGCTAACAAGGATGCTTGTGCTAAGGTCAAATACTGTGGTTCAACACCAAAGTATCCTGTGGAAGCTTCATAGATTCCGAAATGATGATCACCATAATTAATGATATTCACATATAGAGCCAAAATTTGGTTTTTCGTGTATTTAGATTCCAGCTCTTTGGCAATAAACATTTCAACTAATTTTCGATCAAGGGTTTGTTCAAACATGCCATATAAGTTCTTGGCTACCTGCTGAGTAATCGTAGAACCACCACTTTGTGCTAACTGTGGAATTACTTGAGAGAGTGTACCACGGGCAAGTCCAATATAATCAATTCCTCCATGCTCATAAAAGCGTCTATCTTCAATGGATACGGTTGCGCGAATCAAATCAGAAGGTAAATCTTCATAAGGTACAAAAGTAGGACTAGACTGTACTTGTTCCACAACGGTTTCAACTGGAGCTTGAGAAGTAATTTCTCTATATCCTGAATATCCTCTAACACCTAAGAATCCAGCTAAGCCTAGCAGGAGAATCAACAAGAACACGATTAATCTTATTAAAAATTTTTTCATTCTATCACCTGATATAAGTGTATCATATACAACTCATAAACAACATTACAATGCTGTAAGAATAAAAAAAGCAGGGGCCCCTGCTCTTTTTGAAATTATCTATTCTGATTGACTGATTTCATGATTTGGCGAATTTGTGCTTCGCTTGGTTTACGTCCCATCTGTAAGAACATCGCACGAATCATTTTCTCATTGATTGGTGGGTTTTCCTTCAATTCTTTTTCAAATTTTCTCTTTGTCCAAAAGAAAGTAGCCACACCACCTACAACTAGTCCAATAGCAGTATACATAAGTGACTGTAAAAAATCCATATGTGCCAACCCCATTCTATCTACTTGAATATTTTACTATTATTTTTACATTTTGGCAACAGTTTTAGAAACTTAACTATCCCTTGTTTTTATCGTTTCATTAAAGCTTTTACGTTCTTTTTAACTTTGCCAAAACTGGTTTTATACGATCTGAAGATTCGACTAAAATAACAGAAATAAAAATCAACAAGCCCCCAAATACCATCGTCAAAGTTTTCTCTTCATGCAACAAGAAATATCCAAAAATATTCGCAAAAAGGCTTTCTGTACATAATAATAAACTTGCACTAGAAGCATCGGTATATTTTTGTGCCAATGTCTGTAGCTGGAAAGCAAGCCATGTTGCGATACAAATCATATATAAACAGCTTAAGATCACATTAGTATCAATGCTTGTTGGAAAATCTTCCAAGATCAAGGCAAAAGGAATTGATACAATTGCCGCTGCACTCATCTGGATCGTATTGATCACTGTGGAATCGCAATTTTTTGTTGCAAACTCTAAAGAGATAATCTGACAAGCAAAGAAGAATGCACAGATCAATGACAACAAATCACCAAAGGAAAAATGAAATCCATCGGAAGACAAGGAAAGACAGGCAATTCCAGCTAAACAGATAAAGCTGGCAAACACCTGAATTCCCATTGGTTTTCGCTTAAACAAAAACCAGCTAATGTAAGGAACAAGAACTACATTCACTGAAGTTAAAAATGCATTTTGTCCTGTGTTGGTCAAATCAAGACCAAATGTTTGAAAGGCAAAGGCAAGATACATCAAAACACCTGATATCGAACCTTTGATCAAAGCTTCCTTTGTTACCTTTAATTTCTTTACTTTAATTACGATCCAGCTTACGATAGCCGCTCCAATAAAACGAATCATTAAAACAGAGAAAGGATCAAAGGCTTCTAGAGCTCCTGCCGTTGCCAGAAAACCTCCACCCCATATAGCAGCTACTAATAGACAAATCAAATTTGCGGTTTGCTTGCTCATGCTTCTACCTCAAAAAGACTGACCTGTTCAATTTCGTCTTTATCCGTATTGCTCCAGCTTCCTGAATGAATCATTTCCAAAGATGATGGGATTTCAAATTCTTCCACTTTTCCAAAAGGAGAAGAGAATGTAGAATCACATGACATTAAAGAAACTTCCTTAGCTGCAAAACGAACCAATTCATCATGTTGGAATTCGATTACATCATTCAATTGTTTAGACAACAGACAATCAATCTTAACTGGATTTGATTTTACAAGTTTACAGATCCTGTTCCCTTTAGCTGGTCGTTTTACCTGTGCTATATCACTTGCCTTGATGCGTTTCATCTGAGCTGTATCACTAACAACAACCAGTTGTCCATCTAGATTCGATACTACGATCATATCAGCTACATGATCATCTTTAACAAGGTTAATTGCTTTAACACCTTTTGAACGACAAGACACCTGAGGAACTTGATCTACAGGATATGAAAGGGCAAAACCTTGTTCACTAGATAAAATAACCACATCATCTGGACTATAAGATAAAGCTACGCTTACCATCTCATCCAATGAACCTATTTTCATGCAAACCATGGTCTTATTGGAACGCGATACCTGCAATTCTTTTAAATTTGTTCTTTTGATCATACCAAAGCGAGAAGCACATAAAACCTCTACACTTTCATCAAAAGAAGACAGAAGGTATGCCTGAATGATCTTTTCACCTGCATCCATCTTGATATAGCTGCTTAAATGACTTCCCAAATCTTTCCATTTTGCTTCTTCAAGCTGATACACAGACAAATATCCATATGTACCTCGATTGGTAAAGAATAATAAAGTATCTAATGTGCTCGCTGAACCATATGTCACAAGTTTATCACTGTCTTTATGCATGCTTAAAACATCATTTGACGCATTATAAGAACGCATAGAAACGCGTTTTACATATCCATCGCGCGTAATTGGAACGATAACTTGTTCATTGGCAATCATCGCTTTTTCATCAATCACGATTTCTTCAACTTGATCAACGACCGTAGACAATCTAGGAGTTACAAACTCCTGATTGACTTCTTCCAACTCTTTGATCAACAAGGCATCTAGAACATCTTTATTCGATACGATGGCTTCTAATTGTTTGATTTCCTCTTTTAAGATCTTATATTCGCTTTTTAGTTCTTTAACATCTGTATTGGTCAAGCGATACAAACGCATGACAACGATAGCTTCTGCCTGTTCCTGCGTAAATTGAAAACGTTCGATCAAATTGACCTTGGCATCCTGCTTATCTTTTGATTTTCGAATGATGGCAATGATCTCATCCATAACCGAAACAGCTTTGATCAAACCTTCCAAGATATGAGCACGTTTTTGTTTAGCATTTAGATCATAACGGCTTCTTCTTAATACAACATCTTCTCTATGTGCAATAAAGGCATCTAATGCCATAGCTAAAGACATCTGAACAGGAGCTTTATTCACGATAGCGATGACATTGTAGTTATATGAAATCTGCAAATCCGTATTTTTATACAGATAATTCAAGATCTGTTGATGTGCACTGTCTTTTTTAATATCAATAACAATGCGAAGACCAGTTCGATCGCTCTCATCTCGAACATCTAAGATTCCATCTATCTTCTTATTTAAGCGAATATCATCGATCTTTTTGACCAGTTGTGATTTGATGACTTCATATGGAATTTCTTTAACAATGATCTGCTTGATCGTTCTAGTTTCTTCAATATCGACTTTTGAACGAATCATCACCTTACCACGACCCGTTTCAAATGCCTGACGAATGCCATCAATTCCCATAACGATTCCACCGGTTGGAAAATCTGGCCCTTTGACAAAGTTCATAAGTTCATCTAAAGAACAACCCGGATGTTTGATTCGATAAATTGTTGCCTTAATAACTTCATTTAAATTATGTGGTGGAATATTGGTTGCATACCCTGCTGCGATCCCTGTGATTCCGTTTACCAGCAAGTTTGGATATCGCGCCGGCAAAACCGTTGGTTCCATCTTTTCATCCGAAAAGTTTGGAGCCCACTCAACTGTATCTTTTTCTATATCCTGCAATAGATAGTTACTGATCTTAGATAATCTAGCTTCGGTATATCGCATAGCTGCTGCTGGATCATCGTCAATTGAACCATTGTTTCCCTGCATATCAATTAAAGGATTGGCAATTTTCCATGGCTGAGACAAACGTACCATTGCATCATAAACGGAACTATCTCCATGTGGATGATAATTACCAATCACATTACCAACTGTTTTGGCACTTTTATGATATGGTTTGTTATATGTATTTCCACTCTCATACATCGCGTATAAGATACGACGCTGCACAGGTTTTAATCCATCTCTTGCATCCGGTAAAGCACGTTCTTGAATAATATATTTAGAATAGCGGGCAAAACGATCTGCCATGATATCTTCCAAAGAATTTTTTAGGATCATCTGCTTAGCTTCTGCTTTCTTTTTCACGAACGCACCTCCTTAACATAATCATCTTCTAAAGTAAATACAACATTATCTTCGATCCAACTACGTCTTAGATCAGCTCTATCACCCATTAATTCGGTAACTCGTCTTTCTGCCATACGAGCATTTTCGATCGTAACACATAATAAAGTTCTTGTTTCTGGATTCATGGTCGTTTCCCATAACTGAGAAGCGTTCATCTCACCAAGACCTTTGTAACGAGTGATCGTATATCCATTTTTTAATTCCTGTTTCTTTTCATCCAATTCTTCATCGGTATATAAATAATACTCTTCTTTTCCCTTGGCAATTCGATATAAAGGCGGCAAGGCGATATACAACATCTCATGTTCGATCAAATCGCGCATATAGCGATAGAAAAACGTCAATAATAAATTTTGAATATGAGCCCCATCATCATCGGCATCGGTCATGATGATAACTTTGTAGTAATTAGAATCCTCTGCCTGAAAACTTGGACCAACACCTGCACCCAATGCATGGATAATGGTATTAAGCTCTTCATTTTTTTCAATCGATTCAATTGAAGCTTTTTCTGTATTTAATACCTTTCCTCTTAAAGGCAATATAGCCTGATACTTAGAATCTCTTCCTTGTTTAGCACTACCACCAGCTGAATCCCCTTCGACAAGATACAATTCTTTTCTTCGTGCATCTTTGCTTTGAGCGCTGGCTAACTTTCCAGAAAGCACTCTTTCCGTTTTTTGCTTTCCTTTTCCTTTTCGAGCTTCTTCTCTAGCTTTTCTTGCTGCATTTCGAGCACTGGCTGCCTTTACGATCTTTCGCACGAGTGCATTCGCTGTTTCTTTATTTTCTTCTAAGAAATAACGCAAATGTTCACTGACAACCGATTCAGTAGCCGGCTTAGCTTCTGGAGAACCTAATTTTTCTTTTGTCTGCCCTTCAAACTGCAAATATTCTTCAGGAATTGTTAAGTTAATGACCAAAGTTAAACCTTCTCTGACATCATTTCCCTCAAATCCTTTATCTTTTTCCTTTAAGAAACCATTTTTTCTCGCATATTCATTAAATACCTTTGTGAACGCAAGCTTAGCTCCAGTTTCATGACTTCCTCCATCACGTGTACGAACCATGTTCGTAAAAGAGAAAACATTCTCCTGATATTCATCAGTATATTGAAAACAGCCTTCAACTTTGATCGAGTTATATTCTCCACTAAAGCTGACTGGATCATGCATTGGCGTATGATCTGAGTTGATTTCTTCAATAAAGGCTTTTAATCCGTCTTCATATTGATATACATTTTCACGTTTTTCTTTACGAAGATCGGTAACGATCATCTTTAAACCTTTTAATAAAAAGGCATCTTCCTGAGCTCTTTCACAAATCTTAGAAAAAGAGAATGTACAATTTTTGAAGATCTTTGAATCCGGCAAAAATGTAACCGTACTTCCAGTACGATTTGTTTTTCCTTCACGAATCAACTTACCAATCTTTCGTCCACCATCCTCAAAAGTCATAGACCAAACATCTTTTCCATCATGGACAGTTACTTTACACCATGTACATAACGCATTGACAACACTGGCACCTACTCCATGTAAACCTCCAGCATTACGATATCCTCCCTGGCTTGTAAATTTTCCACCGGCATGAAGCACAGTAAAAATAACCGCCAATGTGCTCATTCCGGATTTATGTTTTCCTACTGGCATTCCACGACCATGGTCTTCAACCGTTACACTGCCATCCTTATTCAATGTAATATGAACCTGGTTACCATATCCATTCAATGCTTCGTCAATCGCATTGTCAACAATTTCCCAGACCAAATGATGTAAACCTTTTGAGTCTGTAGAACCTATATACATACCTGGACGCTTTCTTACCGCATCCAGTCCTTCTAAAATCACGATACTTTCTTCGTTATACTGTTGTTTTGGCATGAAATCAATCCTTTCACCTAATGATAGATTATAGCGAAAAAACTAGTAGTTTTCAAAAAAAATGGAACTCAGTTCCTTTTGAATTCCATTTATCGAAAATTTAAATTATTATTTTATTTTTCTAAGCCCAACTTAAATAACTTAAAAAAACACATATAAAGAAAGTAACTAAACTAACATATTTTAAAAATGACCTTTCCTGCTTTTCTGAAAGATATGCAATTAAATTATTTAACCCTACACAAAGCCAAGCAACACTAATTCCTATCTTTGAATCAATCCAATTCATAAATGTACCCAGTGCAAATACAATAGCAAATACCACAAAAAAGATACGCAGATTGCGATAATAATTGTTCGTCATATCAATCACTTTTCCCACGAACTTCATCCAAAAGTTTTTTAATTTTACGTGCTTCTTTATGATCTTTACTTTGTTGATCTGTTTGCATCAAAACCGGATCTAAACTGACATATACACCAAGAATCGTGTCATCTTTCATTTCAATCTTTAATCCAACATACATTTTAGGCTGAAATAAGCCAATTACGGTAGAACCTTCAACAATTTGATGGAGGAATGGTTTGGTTTCTCCTCTGAAATTAGCATGTTCATTTAAAACATCACATTCTTTGATATCAGCTATATTATATGATCCTTTTGTTCCATCAAGTATTTCAAATGTTTTATTCTCTGTGTCAATCACTATACTTCTAAATTCGTGTTTCATGATACTGTCTCCTTATTATTATTATAACTTATATTATTATCATTTGTTTTAGCATTGGAATTATTTACATCCCTATTGGAATTTTCAGTATACTAGACTTCGACATATAAAAAACACTATATAATTCACTTATTTTCTGTTAAAATATGACTGTTCGAGGTGAATGATTATGATGACTGTATTATGTATTATATTAGGCTATTTACTGGGATCTATCCCTTTTGCCCTGGTAATTGGCAAACTCTTCTACAAGACCGATATCCGCCAATATGGTTCAGGAAATCTAGGTGGAACAAATGCAGGACGCGTTCTAGGAAAGAAAGCAGGTATTTCGGTTATCGTTCTAGATATCTTAAAAGTTGTCTTAGCTGCAGGTCTTGCATCCTTGGTCAGTGAACCAGCTGCAATATGGACAAGTCTTGCCTGCTGTATTGGACATTGTTATCCTATCTTTGCTCATTTCAAAGGTGGAAAAGCCGTTACGACCATGTTTGGATTCTTGATCTCTACATCTATTTTTATCTTTCAGGAATTCAGCTATTTCTTAGTCCCATTATTTATGTTCTTGATCATCCTTTATTTATTTAAGTATGTATCACTAGGCAGCATCTGTGCTTCTGTTTGCTCAAGTCTTTATATAACAGCGCAATTGTTATCTTTAGATGTAAATAATTTATTCATTATCCTTGCCAGCTGGTTGATGACACTTCTAGTAATCTATCGACACAATGCGAACATCAAACGTATCCAGGAAGGAACCGAAAACAAAGTTAGCTGGTTATAAGATTGCACCCATTTGGGTGCTTTTTTCATGTCATGTTTTTGTCACTTTAAACATATACAATGAACATAGGTGAATGAAATGACAAATTATATGTATTATGACTATGCCAATAGTAAAGTCGCAAAAATAAAAGAAGATAGAATTGAGTATGAAAATGCTAGAAGCATGAAATCATATTTCGATAAACAATGTTTAGAAAATGGATCGACCTTAGAAGGAAGAAAACGCTCATTTATTTATTTGGTGCATAAGAAAAAATATATTCCTATAACGATATCACTTTCTCCATTAAGAATCTACTTCCCCATTGCTCCTATCAAAGATCCTTCCTGTAAATGGGTGAATTTTTCTTCGATAAAAGAGATCCTATACCATAAAAAAACATGTACCATCATTTTCTATGACGATACATGTCTTACATGCAATAATTCTGAACGAATCAAAGAAAGCATTCATGCAATCTATCGCTATTTAAATATACTTAATATTTACCCGCAGCTCCCATCACAGCCTGAGCAGCCATGAGAACAACTTGAGTTTTTATGTGCCTGTTCGTGTCTTAATGTGTTGATGCCCTGGCCTTCAACAGCAATCATCGCACCATCGTCCAAATCGTTTACTCCCACAAAAGAAACCGCTGGAAATGGTTTTTCAAGATAATTCTTAAACACAGATAAAAACTCTTCTTTATCTTTTAGATTTTTAAGATATACAGTAAATTTAACAACATGATCAAATCGCAAATCAAATTCACTCAATACTTCCACGATTTCATTACAAACCGATACAGCCTGTTCTGTAATGGAATCACCTTTTCCAAGTTGAGCACTTAAATAGAAGAAATCCCCTAATTGAACAATGCTGGAAACGCAATCTTCATTTTCTTGAAGACTCCCCGAATTTAAAAATACGTTCATACTCTTGCCTCCTTGTACAAAGATTATACATAATCTTCTTCATCTTCCAAAGTATTTTGCACTAAGATCTCACGAGGTTTTGAACCATTGGCCGGCCCAATAATACGATTTTCCTCTAAAACATCGATCAACCGAGCCGCTCTAGCATATCCAATTGAGAATTTTCTTTGAATCAATGATGTGCTGGCTCTTCTAGATGTAATGACAAATCGTTTCACTTCTTCATAAAGTGGATCAGCACACTCACTAGCTACTTCTTTACCCATATTCTGCAAATCTTTTAGTTGAATGAAGGCATCATCATAATGTGGTTTAGCCTGTGATTTTACATATTCACAAATTCGATTTACTTCTTCATCTTTGATATAAACACCTTGGATACGTTTTGGACTTGTTTCTCCATTTGGAAGATACAACATATCTCCATTACCAAGAAGCTGTTCAGCGCCAGCCTGGTCTAAGATCGTTCTTGAATCCACAGCCTGACTTACCGCAAAGGCGATTCGACTTGGAATATTGGCTTTGATCACACCCGTGATAACATCCACGCTCGGTCTTTGTGTTGCGACAACTAGATGAATACCAGCAGCACGAGCTAACTGCGTGATCCTTTGAATGCTGGCTTCTACTTCTTTAGCGGCCACAAGCATAAGATCAGCTAACTCGTCAATAATTACAACAAGACGAGGCAATGGTTTTAGATGCTCATCTGGATGATTTAAGACATATTCGTTATATGCCTGTATATTTCTTACCCCAAGATTTCCAAAAAGGTCATAACGATGGTCCATCATCTCCACCACGACTTTTAAGCCTTTATTTGCTAGATCACCATCTGTGATAACAGGAGCTAATAAATGAGGTACATCATTATAAGGTGTAAATTCAACCTTTTTCGGATCGATCAAGATCATCTTGACTTCATCTGGTTTCGTTCTTAACAACAAAGAACAAATAATGGAATTTACACACACCGATTTACCTGAGCCTGTAGCTCCGGCAATTAATAAGTGCGGCATACGATTCAATTCGCCATATACATTATCTCCAGTTAAATCCTTCCCCAAGCAAAACAGCAGTTTTTTGCTGTCAAATTCTTTAGGGATCGACTGCATCAATTCTTTCATCTGCACTGGTGTTTTTTCCACGTTTGGAATTTCAATCCCAACTGCACTCTTCCCTGGAATTGGCGCTTCAATACGAAGATCAGTTGCGGCCAATGCCATTTTAATATCATTTGCTAAATTACTGATCTTGCTGACACGAACACCAAGTTCAGGTTTAATCTCAAATTTGGTTACACTCGGTCCAATATGAATCTGAACCAGCTTGGCATTTACACCATATTCATACAAGATATCAATCAATTTTTGACCTTGTTGTTTGGCAACCGTGGCATTTGTTGATGTACGTGATTTACGTTGAACACTATCTAAGATCGATAGTCTAGGTAAGCGGTAATTCACATAAGGATCCTCTTGCGTATCAACATAGCTAACCGGCACTGAATCAATATGCTCTTCAATTGACTTTTCTTCTTTTTTAGGTTTCGATGCACGTTTTTTTGAAGTTTCTTTTTTCTTTGGTTTTGGATCATCTGCTTCAATGATCTGAAAAGAAGGTTTATTTTCTTCGAGATCAATAAAATCATTATCGACATCTACAAATACAGAATCAGTTTTTCCTTCATGAATCGGTACATCTTCAATCTTGGTTTCTTTCTTCTTCTCTTTTTGTTTAGGTTTTTCTTTCTTTTCACGCTTTATGAAATAATCATAACCAAATAAACAAATTGCCAAGACAAAGAATAACCCTACTACAAGATATGTCCCTGTATAGTCAAACAATGAACCAAAGATTCCTAACAACAAACCACCAATCAAACCGGAGCGTACCGGCATTGAATCAAATAAGATTTCAAAGGTATTTTCAAATACATTTGAAAAATTGCTCCATACTGGATCTGGCCTTGTTTGAATAATGGCTTCTAGTGTCATCCATCCCAACAGCAAAAATATAAGTCCAAAAATATATTTTTTTGGAATCAAAGATATGTCTTTCTTTATGATTACATATAGACATGCCAAGATCATCAAAATCAATACCGCATAAACTACATCTCCAAAAAAATAAGAAAAGAACTGAAAGCAAAAATTGCCGACAATTCCTAACTTACATAGTGCTATCACACTTATCGCTATAACGCATAGGCTTGCGCACATCTTAAAGAGATAAGATTGCATCAAGCCTGTGTTACTTTTTTTATTTTTGTTTGTGGTTTTCCTTTTTGTCGTTTTTTTCTTGGCAGCTGCCATGAACACCACACTCCCTTATCCTAAATTACTTGTATTGATTTCTAAGATAACCGGTAAAACCATCGGTCTCTTTGCGGTCTGTTTAAACAAATATTTGCTGACTTTATCACGAATCTCTGTACGAGTCGTTAAATTATCATATGTCTTATTGGCAACCGCCTCTTCAATCGTTTTTTCCATGATTTGTGCTACATCACTTGTGATATATTCCGCATCACGTAAATAGATCAAACCTCTAGTTTGAATATCTGGACCATTTATAATTTTCTTTGTAAAGGCATCAAGTCCGATTGCTAAGATCATAACTCCATCTGTAGATAAGATTTCACGATCCTTCAATACGACACCAGCCATATCCCAGTTCTCTTTTCCATCAATCATGATATCGTGAAGTTCTAGTTCCATCGAACAAGATTTCAATTTACCATTTTCAAATGTTGCAACCTGTCCATTATCAAGAATTAAGATCTTGCTAGGAGAATATCCCATTTCTAATGCAATCTCTGAATTCATATGCAACAAACGATATTCACCTTTGACAGGAATATAATATTTTGGCTTCATCAAGAAGATCATCATCTTAAGATCTTCTTTTGATGGATGCATGCTCAATACATTTTTATCAAGCACGATGATCTTACCTTCTTCTTTATAAATATCATTTTCCATGCTCTTGAATTCTTGTTCCACACCTGGAACGACTGGAGAAGCAATCACGATCACATCATCGGAGTCAAAATCAATTTCATCCACTTCGTTATTGGCAATGTTGCTGATCATTTTAAACAATGATTTACCCTGGCCACTGCAAATAACAACAAGATCTCGCATGTCGTTATCCAAGCTCTTTGGATCTACGATCAATTCTTTTGGAACCTCATAGCCAAGTTCTTCTAAATAAGAGACCAATTCCTGCAACTCTTTTGTATAGAATAACATCCTGCGATTGTATTCGATACAACAATCAATGATTTCCTGAATTCGATAAACACTTTGCGTATATACACTAATAAAAATACGGGAATGATCATGCTGTTCTAAAACCTGAGACAACCGTGGGGTAATTCTATGATTTGGTGATGTATGACCAGTCCGTTCTGCCCCCTTGCTTTCCTGCAACAAGATAAATACGCCTTCATTACCTAATTCTGTAATAGTACTGAAATCACCACGATACTTATCATCCAATGCATCATAATCTTCAATGAACTCACCAGAATAAACGATATATCCTTGTGTGGTTGAAATTGCAACTCCAAATGTACCTGGATACGCATGCGTTACCGGGAAGAAGATGACTTTGCGTTTTCCAATGCGTTTATGATCATTTCGCTTAATCGGATGAATCTTGATTCCTGTTATTTTTTCTTTTCTTAATGTCTTTTGAATCATTTTGGCAGTTAGTGGAGATGTATAAACATCCACCTTGATCTGCTTTAATAAATATGGTAAGGCTCCCATGACATCATCATGACCATGCGTTATGATAACACCAACGATTCGGTCTTTATTTTCCAATAGATAAGAAAAGTCCTGAATGATAAACTCAATACCTAATGATTCTTTGGCATCTGGAAATTTAATTCCAGCTTCTATGATGTAGATCTGATCGTCTACTTCAATACAGAGCATATTTTTCCCGTCTTCATCCAAGCCCCCCAGGGCAAAGATGCGAACTTTCTCTGTCAGTGAAAGATCTTTTTTTGTTTCTTTCATATTTCCTCCATTGATTATATTTTTCTTATTGTTTTTCAATATTATATCATACTACTCTTCCATCAAGGGAAAATGTTTTACCTGTTTCGATCAGAACATCTACAAAATCGCCCGGCTGAATATTTTCACCAGTGAAATTAACCAGTTTATTTGTATCTGTATATCCAGAATATACATGGTCATCTTTTTTCGAAAAGCCATCTACCAATACTTTAACAACTTTTCCTTCATATGCCTTGTTCTTTTCCAAAGCATATTTGTTCCACAATGTGTTTAGTCTCGCAAGTCGTTTTTTCTTTGTCTCAAAGTCAATTGGATCTTCCATTCTAGCTGCCGGTGTTCCTGGACGAGGAGAGAAGATAAATGTAAAGGCATTATCAAACTTACATTTCTCCATGATTTCTAAAGTATGTTCAAATTGCTCATCACTTTCATTTGGAAATCCAACAATGACATCTGTAGAGACTGCAACACGATCGATCTTCGTTACGATCTTATTAAAGAGTTCCATATACGATTCACTTGTATATCGACGTCCCATACGTTTTAATATCTCATCATCGCCTGACTGTAAAGGAAGATGGACAAATGGCATGATATTATCGTATTTGGCAATTACATCAATCATATCATCGCTGAAATCCCAAGGATGGCTCGTCGTAAAACGAATTCGAGGAATACCAATCTTGGCAACTTCTTCTAAAAGACACGCAAAATTCATATTTGGATCGATATCTTTTCCATAGGCATTCACATTTTGTCCCAACAATGTAATTTCTTTGTACCCTTGATCATATAATTCTTTTACTTCAAATAAGATCTGATCCATGGTACGGCTGCGCTGTTTACCACGTGTATATGGCACGATACAATACGTACAGAACTTATCACAACCATACATGATATTTACCCAAGCCTTATGTTTGCCAAAACGATGTACAGGAAGATTTTCATAAACTTCCCCTTCTTTAGAATAGATCTTTACGACACGTTTCTTTTCAAACATAACAGAATATAACATTTCTGGTAACTGATGGATATTGTGTGTTCCAAACAATAAACGAACTTGAGGATACTTTTCTAATAACGTATTGACCAAGCCTTCCTCTTGTGCCATACATCCACAAACACCAATCACTAAATCCTTATTGGCACGATAAAGACGTTTAAAGTTACCAATTTCACCCAATACTTTTTCTTCCGCATTTTGGCGAATTGCGCATGTATTGATCAATATGACATCTACATCTTCAGGTGATTCAGATTTTTCAAACCCCAATGAATCTAAGATGCCCGCTAATGTTTCAGAGTCTCTTTCGTTTGCCTGACAGCCATATGTAGAAATATAATATTTCTTTCCGTTTCCAATAAATTTTGCGTTTTCTGGAATAATAAATGAGTCAATACGTTCAATAGTATTTTTTGTACGAACCTGAGCTTTTTTAAGATTCGGTAAGATCCATTCTGGACGTTTATTCATAATTTTCTCCTTTTCTAAAAAAAATAGCCAAGCACATAGGCCTGGCTTTAGTATTCTGTTTGAATCTTCAATTACTGAGAGATAGCGCCAACTGGGCAAGTACCTACGCAAGAACCGCAGTCAATGCAAGTACCTTCGTCACAAACAGATTTTCCTTCGTCATCCAGTGAAAGAGCTCCAACAGGACAACCACCTACACAAGCACCACAACCGATGCAAGCATCTTTATCAATAGTAACAGCCATTTTAAAAATCCTCCTTTAATTTAACTTGATATTAGTATAATCGTTAAATCAAAGTGTTTCAACCCTAATAAGTTAGCACTAGCTTACCAACTAATTTATGAATCCAAACATATCGTTTGTTTACAGCAATTTCTTAAACTATTTAGCCAATTCCTGAGCACGAATCTCACGAATAACATTGACTTTGATCTGACCAGGATATGTTAATTCTTCCTCAATCTGATCACGAATTTCTCTGGCAATCTTAACACAAGATAAATCATCTACTTGATCTGGATTTACCAAGACGCGAATCTCACGACCTGCCTGAATCGCATATGCACTGTTAACACCTTCATAGCTTGTAGCAATCTTCTCAAGATTTTCAAGGCGGTCAATATAAGCCTGTGCACTTTCTTTACGAGCACCCGGACGAGCTGCACTGATCGTATCCGCTGCAATAACTAAATGACTTGTCAAGAAACGAGGTTCAACTTCTCCATGATGTGATTGGATCGCATTCAATACGATTTCTTTTTCACCATGTTTTTTACAGAATTTGTAACCAAGTTCAACATGCGAACCATCCTGCTGTTCAATATTCAACGCTTTACCAATATCATGTAATAAACCAGCACGTTTTGCCATTTGCTGGTTCAACCCTAATTCAGCAGCCATGGCACCAGCCAAATAAGCAACTTCCATTGAATGCTGTAAAGCGTTTTGTCCATAAGAATAACGATACTTTAATGTACCAATCAACTTAACGATCTCACGATCAATCTTTCCAATACCTAGTTTGAATACTGCATCTTCACCAGCCTTGATGATTTCTTGATCAACTTCCTGCTGGTATTTTTTAACAACTTCTTCAATACGCCCTGGTTGAATACGCCCATCACGAATCAAATGTTCCAATGCCAAACGAGCAATTTCACGGCGAACCGGGTTAAAACATGTGATCGTAATTAAATCTGGTGTATCATCGATATTTAACTCGACACCTGTTGCCTGTTCAAAACAACGAATATTACGACCTTCACGTCCAATGATACGACCCTTCATTTCTTCTCCAGGCAGACTTACAACGCTCACTGTACGTTCCTGTGTTTCTGTCTGAGACATTCTTTCAATTGCCAACGCAATGATATTTTGCGCTTTTTGCTGCGCCGTTGCCTTTGCTTCTTCTTCTTTATCTTTGATATAGGCAATGGTTTCGTGTTCCATTTTCTTCTCAACGACTGAGAATAATTCTGCCTTAGCATCCTGGCTGGACATTTTTGCAACATTTTCCAGCACTTCGATCTGTTTGTCGATCTCTTCTTGTAATTTTTTCTCTTTTGCCTCTAAAGATGACAGTTTATCAGCAGCTTTCTGCATTTTTTCTGACACCTGGCGTTCTTTTTGTGTCAAAGCTTCATCACGAAAATTCAAGTTGTCTTCACGGCGCAATAATTTATTTTCTAAATCCATTGCTTCCTGTTTTCTCTCTTTGATTTCTTTTTCAGCTTCGACGCGTAGATCATGCGCCTGTGTTTTTCCATCTAAAACCGCTTGTTTGACCTTTGCTTCTGCTTCAGTCTCGGCTTTCTTTAATAACTGTTCTGCTTTTTGCTGATCTTTATTTAATCCTGCTTTAGAATATGCCACCATAGCAAGTATCCCAATAACAAGTCCTGCGACCCCAGACAAAGAGACTGTAAGTAAATCCATGTTACTTCCCTCCTTATCAAGTTTCGGTAAAAACCAAAATAATTATACACGAATGGCCTTATAAAGTCTATTTAAATTATTAGAGGCGCATTCTTTCCATCTTCTAGAATGTAACTCATTTTTCTAAAAAGTGTATTTTAATTTTTTACATTTCTTATATCTTTTCATTTATATTTGATATAAAATTTAAGTAGATAATATACCTAATAAACAAAAGAAAACGAGGTAAAACATACATATGAATAAAGATATATTTTTAAACTATTTAGAATTAGTCGTAATAATAATATCTTTTGCCTCTTTCTTATACTGGCAATACAATTATGCCTTGATCAACTTTGGCTTTTTCCTCTTCATCCTAGCTGCTGATTTATTTATTTTCTTTATCATTTATAACTATATCAAGAAGAATATTCTTACGCATAAATCTTAATAAAACATTAATATCGATTCAATTGATTATATCGTATGATGAAATTGAAAGAAAACATAATACTAGAAGGAGGTCTATTATGAACTACATCCAATATGAAATCAAAGACGGACAGTTAATGACGCCTAAACCTATCGCCATCCATGACATCAAGAATTTGGAAGTAAAGATCTTACCAGCTAAAAAAGATACGTTTGATACTATCTTGAACAGCATCGCAACCATGGCTTCCTCAAGTTTAGCGAATGGAGACGAACATGTATTCGTCGTGATCAATATAACCTTAAATTCAAAGGAAACCATTACGCTTCCTATCCATAAAGAATATGTTGTTCGAAACAATCTTGACTATCATGACGCTGTTAAACAAGCTAGAAAACTAATTGAAACATTGAAAAGAGGTAAAACTATGACTAAAGAATTTGAAAATATTGTAATTGATCCTAAAGAAAGAAAATTTAAGATCATTGATGGAACAACTGGTGAATACTCTTTAGATGATATTGATACTATATCCATTCTAAATGAACAAGCTTCTTTCAAAGGAAAAGGCGAACCATTCTTACACCAGGTTTTAGGTGGTATAACATTTTCAAGCGGAGCTATGGAACCACAACTCTATGTCGGATTAAAGATCAAAATGAAAGATGGCAATAAACTTGCTCTCTATGTTTCTAAAAAACCAGTAAACTTTAACTCTGACATCTATCATCACGATGTAAAAGAAGCACAAAATATCAAATCATTACTGAATAAGGCAGCTTAAAAAGCTGCCTTTAAAAAAGCCATGGAAAGCTCCATGGTTAATTAGAATATAAATGTCAATAAAACGATTGCTCCTAAAATGATACGATAATACCCAAAAATCTTGAAATCATGTTTTTTGATATATCCCATCAAGAAACGAATAACTAAGATTGAAACAACAAACGCAACCAGCATTCCTACAATCAAGATCAAAAATTCCATCAATGAAAAACTTAATCCAAAACGAACAATTTTTAACAAGCTTGCCCCAAACATAACAGGAATAGCCAAAAAGAATGTAAATTCAGCGGCTACGGTTCTTGATACTCCAATCATCAAGCCTCCAACAATGGTTGCTCCTGAGCGTGATGTCCCAGGGAAAATTGCTGCAATCAACTGGAAAACACCAATAATGATCGCATCTTTATATGTAATTTGTGATAATGTATTGACTCTTGAAGGCTTGTTCACATTTTTGTTTTCGACGATGATAAACGCAACCCCCACAACGATTAACATAACCGCAACGACAAATCCATTATATAAATGTTCGTTCAACCAATCATCAAACAACAAACCAACGATTGCAGCAGGAACACAGGCTACGATAATCTTTAACCATAAGATCAAAATATCCTGCTTTACCTTAATTTTTTCATTTTTACGAATCCTAAAAGGAAAAATCTTGTTCCAATACAACAAGACTACCGCCATAATCGCCCCTAATTGAATCACGACCAAAAACATATCCCAGAAATCTTTGCTGACATTCATTGGCATATATTCTTCTAAAAGAATCATATGACCGGTAGAACTTATTGGAAGCCATTCTGTAATTCCTTCTACGATACCGTAAAGAATTGACTTCAGTATTTCTATCATTTTAAATCCTCTATTCTTTCTAAAGAAAAAAAACCAGGAGTCCCTGGTTATTTTACTTATTTCTCAACGATTTGTTTGCCGTTGTATTCTCCACAAGAACACATTTTATGAGCAAGTTTGTATTCACCACAGTTTGGACAACGTGTTAATGTTGGTTTAACTAATTTGTAGTGAGTTCTACGTTTTGCTTTACGTGTCTTTGAACCTCTTCTCTGTTGAACAGCCATACTAGCACCTCCTAGTCATCATCCAGTTTGAAATCATTTAACTTTTCCCATCGTGGATCGATCTTTGGTTCTTCTTTATCCTGGTCGGATAACAATTGCCATCCATCACCTTTTGGATATTGATCTCGAGGCAAACGAGTAATGCTCATTGGAGCCTCATAGATAATGGCCTGAAAGATTTCCGGATTGATATCCACTGTATCTTTCTTTACCACGATGATATCTTCGTCATTCTCCTTAATTGGATCAAACGAATACGTTTCTTGCGACTTTGTGTCAAATGCAACCTCTAAGTCTTCCATCGTTATGGAATCTAGAACGATCATCACACCGTCCAAATCCAAATCTGAGAAAACCAGAGATCTATGGTCAAACTGTAAAGTACCTGTAACATGTACCTCTGGAATGGACTTGACTTGAGTATGATGAAGTAGATCGTTCTCCTCAACCGCAATCCACTCATCAATTTCAATGATTCCGTTTTTTGCGTTTAAAAAGTCTTTTTTCGTAAATTTCACGATCTTCACCTCATGTCGCATTTGATATTATAATCAAAGACAATAAGAAAGTCAACAATAAGAAAATACTTTTCTATACTGAAAAAATCGGGTGATACCTTTTTAAAAGTATTGTGTTGTCCTTTATTCATTGAAGCATAGATTCTTCTTCAGAATTTAGAATTTATAAAACATAGGGTAAAAATAAATGTATAATATCTCTATAAATAGTAATTTGTAGAGGTGTATGCTATTATGAAAAAAATAAAGTTTATAATTTTAGAAATCTTATTTTTAGTTGTGATGTTATTATGTGCAACAACAACAATGAAAATTTTAGATATACTATTTAAATTAAGTTATGAAAATACTTGGCTTGTAGGATTTAAAGTAGGATTTGTTGCTTGGTTAATTTTATCATTTGTCTTGTTCATTGCTAAAATAAAAAAGAAAAGTTCAAAGTAATACAAATTACAATTTAGAAGTGTAATTATAATGAACAACATCGAATTTTTGGAGATGATAAGATGGAATTTAGACTAGCAAGAATAGAAGATTTGAAACAACTGAAAATAATTTATAAAGAAATCATAAAAAATATGAATAAAAATAACATTCAAATTTGGGACGATATTTATCCTTGCGAGTTCTTTGAAGATGACATAAATAACAAGCGTCTTTATGTTATTGCAGATGATGAAGAAATCATATCTGCTTTTGCTTTATGTGATAACAATGCAGGAGAAGCTTATGTTGAATGGAGTGAAAAATCTGCTAAAGCAATGTATATTGACCGATTGGGTGTTAATGTTGAGTATTCTAAAAAAGGAATTGGTCAGCAAATGCTCAATAAAGCAAAAGAAATTTCTAAATCAATTGGTGCTGAATATTTACGATTATTTGTAGTAGATATAAATAAACCAGCTATTCGATTGTATCAAAAAAATGGTTTCACAAAAGTTAATGGAGTTTATGATGAAGTGTTTGACGATGGATATGTTTTACGTGAAATTGGATATGAAATCAAGTTGTAAAATAAATCCTAATTTATTGAGGAGAGATAAAAAATGAACTTGAAAGATTTGAAAAAAGATTGTGCCCAAAAGCAAAAGAAAGGTATTCATTTTATCATTGCATCAGTAGTAATATGGATTATGGTTTTAATCGTACAATTAACAGATTTACCTATATTAACAAAAAATCTATTAACATTTTGTTGCACTGCACCATTATTACCTATAGCTTTTTTAATTTCTAAAATATTAAAAATACAATTTCAAGATAAAAGTAATCCATTAAACTACTTAGGAATGCTATTTTCTGCAAATCAAATGATATACCTTTTAATAGCAATGTGGATTTATCCTACATTGCCAGATAAAATGCTAATGGTTATTGCTATGATATTCGGAGCACATTTATTGCCATACAGTTGGTTATATAATTCAAAAACATATATGGTATTGTCAATAATTATTCCAATATTATCTTTGATAGTTGGTTTAAATTTTGCTAATTATACTCTTGCAATAATGATGATACTGATAGAAATAATATTTAGTGTCCTGTTATCATTTGAGAATAAGAGAATAGTAAATGATTATGTCCAATAAATTGGAATTTGAAAGTGAGTTGATTTTAATGTTAATTCTAATGGAAGGTATAGTATTATGTTTTATACTTTTAATGTTTTGTGTTATTGGTATAGCAAATGGTCCTGAAAAATTTACTGTGTTTTACGAAAAGAATGTTCAAGAAAAAGCAATAAAATTAGGATATACTACTCAAAAAGAAATAAAGAAACAAACCATTATATCAATTATAGTTTTATACTTGCCTTGTTTTATTCTTGTGCCATTGATGGTTTGCTATATAAATGGTGCAAGAGAGTTTGGAGATATTTTTATTCAAAGTTTATTAATAATGTATATAATGGGACTATTTGATAGATTTTTTGTTGACTGGTATTGGGTAGAACATACAAAAGCGTGGGATATACCCAATACAGAAGAATTAAAACCTTATATTCCTACAAAAATGAAAATAGTTAAATGGCTGGGAACCATAGTTGGATTTGCAATAATTGCTTTAATTATTGCTTTAATAATGAGTAAGATGGTTTGAAAATCCTAATTTAACAGTTTCATATCCAGTATTATACTAAGCGGTCAGTCTTTATGATTGGTCGCTTTTCAATATCTGGAAAGTATTGTTTTCATCCAATATAAGCGTAAAGTTGAATTATGTCAGAGTCAACAATATGTACCTCTATCTCCCTTTGTTTTCAGTATAGAAAAAATACTTAATCTATCTTATTTTTTCTTTTTCTTTAATTTTGTCCCCTTAAGGATCAACATTTTCTTCTTACATACATAATAAGATACATAAGTTATACATAGCACGACTAGAGATACCATTGACATGGTATTGACTGTAGACTGGGCAAGATTATATAAAACGATCCCGGCACTGATTCCGATAACAACTCCCATAGCTCCACCAACACGAGAAAAACTCTCTAAAGAATCATACGTATATTTTTTCTCATTCATCCAAATAGGTCTTCCGGTTATCATCATGACTAAAGAAATCAACACTACTATACCTGCTCCTACCCAAACTAAAACACTGTAAAAATTCATTTTCTTCTCCTATCCTGAGATATTATACTGACAATTTATTTGAAAATAAATAATGAATCTCTTCCTTAACTGGTGAAGTTTTTTTCTTCTAAGAAAATATGATACTATATACCCATGAAAACGGTAGGAATTATTACAGAATACAATCCTTTTCATCAAGGACATATTTATCATATACAAAAAGCCAAACAATACGGTGATGTTTTGGTAGCAATCTGTTCTGGCTTCTATTCTCAAAGAGGTCTTCCCAGCCTTATTTCCAGACAAGATAAAACAAAATTAGCCTTACAGAATGGTGTCGATCTCGTTTTAGAATTACCTGCCTGTTATGCTTCACAGAGTGCCGATTACTTTGCGAAATATGCCATACAATCGCTCTCTTGTTTAAATGTTGATACGATCTGTTTTGGATCTGAAACAAATGATATCGAGTATTTAAAAAAATACACAAACGAATTAAGTTCAATTACGATCGACCCTACAATCTCTCAAAGTCTAAATACTTCAAGAGCATTAGATAGTCTAGGATCCAATGATATTTTGGGCATTCAATATATTCGCTTTTGTCAGGATCATGGTATTGAACCGGTCTGTATACAAAGAAACAATGACTTTATCAGTGCTACAAAAACACGTGCCGATTATTTTGCCGGTAAAAAGCAGTTCAATGACCAGTACTTTTTAAAAGAGCAGAACTGGCAGTCATATTATCCGTATCTTAAAACCTTTCTTTTAATGACACCGACTTCTTATTTATCCTCCTTATTTATGGTAAATGAGGGCATAGAATTCCGATTAAAAGAAAATGCACGAAAATATGATGATTGGCAAACTTTTTTAAATGCATCTATTTCCAAAACATATACCCGTGCCAGAATCCAGCGCACTTGTCTATTCATACTATTACAGATATCAAAAGAAAAGATGCAAACAAATGCCAGCTTTTATGGTGTAAAAGTTTTAGGTTTTAACGAAAAAGGGCAACAGCTCTTAAAACGAAATAAAGACCAGCCAATTTACACTCGATTTGGTGATCTTCCAGACTTTTTAAAAGAAATCGAAATCAAATCTAAAGCGCTGTATAATTCCGTATTAACGACTCCATTAAAAGAAAGTGAGATCATTCGTTATGCTGGTTAGTCTTTTTTTGGTCATACTCATTTGCATCTTGATTGGCATTTACTATTATTTCCTGCCTCCTATTCCATCTTTAAAAAAGCAAAAATATCCCTATGCACTTTTATTAGGCTGTCCTAGTCATGATGATGGAAGTATGGCTACAAGTCAGATCAAACGATGCGAACTTGCAATAGAAGCCTATCAAAAAAATCTATTTGATACTTTGGTTATTTCTGGAGGAGCCGTTAAGAACCAATATACAGAATCCAAAGAAATGGCAAAGTTCATCCAACAAAAATGCTCTATGCCAATCATCTGTGAAACACAGGCTAGAAACACATATGAAAATTTTAAAAATTCGTCTAGAATTACTCAAGACGTCCCTATCTTGATTCTAACAGGCTCATTACATGCCAAAAGATCCTGCGCCATAGCTAAAGAGTTCTATTCAAATTACTCTGCATATACTTATCCCGATCACAAACTCCGACATATTATTCGAGAAATCGCCTCTCGATATATCTACATCAAAATCGAATTATTAAAAAAGGCAGGAAAATATTAGTTTCCTGTCTTCTTTATTGTATTGTTCTAATAACTTCATTAACGCTTCTAACCTTTTTTAGATTAGCCATAATTACTTGAAGATGATCAGCATCTTTGACAGTGATCGTAAGTTTTGTTGTTGCGGTAATCCCATTATCATCCGCTGAAGAATCAACATGTTTCAAATGAGCATTCGATTGCTGCAAAGTCGTAACAATATCACTTAACAAATAGTTTCGATCATCACTATAGATAACAAGCTGTACATCATATTGCTTTTCCTCTAGATTTTCATCCCATATAACCGGAATCAAACGTTTCTTTTCATTTATAATATTTGGGCAGTCTGCACGATGTACCTTAACACCCTGTCCTTTAGTTATATATCCTAGAATTGGATCGCCAGGGATTGGATTACAACAGTTAGCTAAAGATACCTGAATCGTATCAATACCTGGAACAATGACACCACAACCCGTTTTTTTAGATGGATGAGCATTGGCATGAGAATTATATATCTTCATGATTTCTTCATCATCAATAGTTGTTTGACGATTTTTGGCAAGACGATCAACAACTGCCTGCAAAGATACACGTTTATTGGCAATACCAATATAGAGATCATCTAAATTCTTAAAGGACAGCGTTGGCAAAATTGCTTCAACACGTTTTGGCTGTAATAAATTCTCATCCAGTTTCAAACGTTTAAATTCATCCTGCAACATTTGTTCACCCTTTTTGATATACTCTTTAGAATTTGCCGTTTCCTGTTTTTGTAAAAAAGCACGAATCTTATTGCGGGCATGACCACTTTTAACGATCTTGATCCAGTCTTTACTAGGTCCAGGAGAATTATTGTTCGTTAAAATATCCACAACATCTCCTGTCTTTAATGGTGTATTTAACGGCACGATAGCTCCGTTGACCGTAGCTCCCACCGTCTTATGTCCTACTTCTGTATGGATCCTATAGGCGAAATCAATTGGAGTCGATCCACTTGGCAAGGCTATTACCTTGCCTCGAGGAGTCAAGCAATAGACATTGGCTTCAAAGATATCCTTTTGTAATACATTCATGTATTCTAGCGGATCTTCGCTTTCTTCATCGGTCATCATTGAGAAATCTCTAAACCAGGACAATTTGTCTTCGATTTCTTTTTGTTCAATTTCCGGTACAGAATTAGGTTTTTCTTTATATTTCCAATGAGCTGCAACACCTCGTTCGGCGATTGCATCCATATCTTCTGTACGAATTTGGATTTCAAAAATATGACCTGATTCTGGTTCTACTATCGTCGTATGCAATGATTGATACATATTCGCTTTTGGCATCGCAATATAATCTTTAAAACGTCCAGGTATTGGACGATATGTCGCATGGATATAACCTAGTATTTCATAACAATGAACAACAGAATCTGTAACAATGCGAATCGCCAGCAAATCAAGGATCTCTTCAAACCGCTTATGCTTTGTCACCATTTTTTTATAAATCGAATAGAAATGTTTGGATCGGCCAAAAATACGGTATGGGATATTGAAATTATCCAGGATGATCTTAATATCGTTGATCATCATATTGACCTGCTCAATGCGATCACTTTCTCTTTGTTTAACAAGATTTTTAATCTCTTCATATTTTTTAGGCTCTATATATTTAAATGATAGATCTTCTAATTCATTTTTGATTTCACTGATACCTAAACGATGCGCAATTGGCGCATATACAGATAGTGTTTCTTTGGCAATTTTCTTTTGCTTTTCCTCCCGCATATACTGCAGAGTACGCATATTATGAAGACGATCGGCTAATTTGATCAAGATAACACGAATGTCTTTTGCCATCGCAATAAAAAGTTTACGATGGTTGCTGGCAAGATATTCTTTTTCATCCTTAAACTGAATATTCCCAATCTTTGTCACCGCATCGACCAGAGTACAAATCTCTTCTCCAAATTCCTGAGTAATGACTTCATCGGTCACGCCTTCACAATCTTCCACTGTATCATGCAGCAAGCCTGCCGCAATAGTTTTTGGTCCACAATGTAATAACGCCAATGTATTGGCAACCTGGATAACATGGACAACATATGGTTCTCCACTTTTACGAAACTGCCCCTCATGATGTTTATAGGCAAAATCATAGGCACGCTGAATCAGTTCTATATTTTCAGGACGTTTGATATACGTCTGAATATTTTGCATACATTCTTCAAATGTTACTTGTTTCTTTTGACTCATTCCTCGCACCCCTTTCTTTTACGATTTTATTCTCCTTCAAAATGTGTTAATACACAAACAGGAATACCGCCAAATTTATCGACCCCTTTTAAATCATCCAACTCAATGATAAAGCCTAAACCAACCACTTCACCACCAAGTTTTTTAACCATTCGAACGATTGCTTCAGCTGTACCACCTGTTGCTAATAGATCATCGATAATCACAACTTTTTGACCTGGCTTTATAACATCCGCATGAATACACAATTTATCAGTTCCATATTCCAGTTCATATGTTTCTTCTACCGTTTCTCGTGGTAGTTTTCCGGGTTTACGAACCGGAGCAAATGGTAAATTAGCTTCTAAGGCAACTGGCACCCCAAACAAGAAACCACGAGCCTCTGGTCCTAAGATCAAATCCGCTCCAGTTTGCTTGGCAAACTCTGTAAATGCATCTACTACATAATGCATCGCCTCTGGAGTTTCCAAGATTGGTGTTACATCGCGAAAGACGATTCCTTCTTTAGGAAAGCCAGGAATACTGGCAATATATTTTTTTAAATCCATATGTTATACCTCTTCATTGTTTTCATTCTACACTAACTCCATCAATCAAACAATCGTATTTTACTTATATTTGATCTTCTCAATAATAAACGTTGCTTGTTTTTTTCCTCTATATTGATTTATTTGCACATTTCCAATGAATCCCGCAATTGAAATCACACTTTTATCACGATCCAAGTCACTTTGATTAAAATTCATGCACTGTAAACCACTTTGAAGGGTAAATTTACGGTGCTTTCCATTTTGAATATCGAATACCGATTTGATCTGTACATCATTCAATTCAAATAACGGGCATACAAAACCTGGTCCAAAAGGACGCATGACATCTAAGCTTTCGATTGATGCAATACTGATATCTTCCTCATTGACTAACAGCGTATCAAGAGGTTTAGCCTGCCAAGAATATACTTGGATCTTTTGACGAATATATTTCACAAATTCATCCAGATCTTGTAAATCAATTGAGAACCCGGCTGCCTGTTTATGGCCTCCAATCTCTTGAAAACCACTAAAATCTTTTAAGAATTCCATACAGTCAAATCCATCAGGTGCCCGCATACTAGCTTTGAATCCTTGTTCGTTATTGGTCATGACAATCACAGGTTTTTGATATGATGAAGATAAAGAACCGGCAACTAAACCGATGATCCCTTCATGAAAACTGGCATCATTGACAAAAAGGATTGGTTGCGATGTATGACATTTTTTTAAAGCGTCCTTACACATCTGTTCACTCATCTTTTTTCTTAGATCATTGATATGATTGATCTGTGCCTGCATGGAAGTTATTTCCTTGAGATCCTCGCTTAAAAAATAACGAACGACATTATTTACATTGCCTAAATTGCTTAATCTTCCTACCGCGTTTAACTTAGGAACAATTTGAAAACCAACGCTGGTTTCATTTAAGATTCGATCACTGGCAAAGGCAAAAAGATGATTTTCCTTTTCTCTATTTAATACCTTTAATCCATTTTGGATAATTGCCCTTGTTTGATTGGTTACCTGCATTACATCTCCTATGGAGGCAACACAAGCTAATTCCAGCTCATATTCTGTATCGGTTCTTAAAGCTCGTATGCATTCATAGGCAACCCCCGCACCACAAAGTGTATGAAACTGCTCTTCCATCACAGTTGGATGCACTAGAAGTTCACAATCCACATCTTCTTCAATCGTATGATGATCTGTGACAATGACTTTCATACCTAATTCTTTGGCCAAAGATAAAGCTTTTGATGCTTTTACACCATTATCAACGGTCACAATAATCTTATAACCTCTTTGATGAGCTAATCTTACTGTATCAACGTTTAATCCATATCCTTCGCGAATTCGATTCGGAATATAGAAACCACATTCGATACCAAATTTTCTTAGACCTCTAACCATGATCGTTGTTGCCATGATCCCATCACAATCATAGTCTCCGGCAACGATGACCTTATCCTGATCTTTTTTTGCCTGCTTAATAATATCAACGAATCCTTTCACGGCATCACTTTCACTGACTGGATATAAGTCTTTTAATTGCGTCCATTCTGCCCATTTTGTTTGATCTTTCTCTAACATAGAAAGCACTTTTTGTGCTAACATTGATAAATTTTCCATGCGTAAATTATAAATCAAATAAAAAGGATTTGTCCACTCATCCAAAAAGAAGAGCTCTTTGACATGATCACAAAAAAAGAACGATATACGTTCCTTTCTAACAATAAGCGGGAAAACCGCGATTTTGTTCATGCATATGGCTTTTAGCCTCTTCTTCAGTTAAAAATACCGAAATCCCTATTTGCGATTCATCAATAGTATATTGCCCTTCACAACCACCATATGAATCTAAACGGAATATATACCCATATGGTTTCTTTTCTAAATCAATTACATGTCCACTTTCAACAAAACCACCAATCAAATAATAGACTTTTTGTCCTTCTTTTAATTTCACTTCTATCACTCTTTTCTCTAAGTTCATCATAAAAGAAATCATAGTATGAATCAAACAATATGACCAATAAAAAAAGAATGAACGTAGAGTCATTCTCTTTTTCCTGTTTAAAATAAATCCGGTTGATATTCAATTTTTAGATGTTCATACGCCTTAGGAGTAACAACTCGACCACGAGGCGTTCTATTAATAAAACCAATCTGTAATAAATAAGGCTCATAAACATCTTCCAACGTCATAGGTTCTTCACCAATGCTGGAAGCAATTGCTTCTAGTCCCACTGGACCACCTTTAAAACGTTCGATGATACCGCGCAAATATTTATGATCAACATTATCCAATCCCAAATGATCCACTTTTAGCTTATCCAATGCATCCTGAGCAATTCCCAATGAAATAATGCCATTATTGTAGACCTGGGCAAAATCCCGTACACGCCTAAATAATCGATTGGCAATACGAGGAGTCCCGCGTGAACGAAGAGCAATTTCCTTGATTGCCCTTTCTTCGATCTTTGTATTCATGACGCGACTCGTTCGTGCCACAATTTGTGACAATTCATCCAGATCGTAGTATTCCAATTGATTCACGATTCCAAAACGATCGCGTAATGGCGCGCTCAAATCTCCTGCCCTTGTTGTGGCTCCTACAAGCGTAAAAGGTGGAAGGCTCAAGCGAATATTATGTGTGGTTGCACTGTCTTTTCCAACAATGATATCAAGACAATAATCTTCCATGGCTGGATACAATACTTCTTCAACTTGTTTAGCTAAACGATGGATCTCATCAATAAACAAGACATCTCCTGGTTCCAGTGTGGAAAGGATGGCTGCAAGATCGCCGCTTTTTTCTATCGAAGGACCACTGGTCGTTTTTAAATTTCCATGCATCTCATTGGCAAGGATATAAGCCAAGGTCGTTTTCCCTAAACCTGGAGGACCATATAATAAAACATGATCCAAAGCTTCGTTTCTTTGTTTGGCTGCATTAATAAATACCTTAAGGTTTTCCTTAAGATCCTTTTGTCCAATATATTCATCCAAAGAAGCTGGTCTTAATGTAGTTTCGATACTGTCATTTTCCTGCAAGTGTGCATCTACTGTACGATTCTCCAAGTTTATACCCCATTTCTTTTAGCCAGGATTGCCAAGGCCATTCTCAACATTTCATTTACATTTAAATCTGTTTTATTTGCGAGTTCTTTTCTAACACCAGTTAATTGATTCACCTTATATCCAAGGGCAACTAAAGCTTCCTGCGTTTCTTTCCATACTGGATTCGAAATCGTTTCTTCTTTAGTCTCAACACTGACAAACTTCCCTTTTAGATCCAACACGATCTGAGAAGCCGTTTTCGCTCCAATTCCCGGTAAAGACTTTAATAATTTTACGTCATCTTCTTCAATTGCCTGTATCATCTTAGAGCCAGGACACACAGCCAACATAGTCTGTGCAGTTTTTGGTCCAATTCCTTTTACATTGATCAAGCGCATAAAAACTTCATAATCTTCTTGTTTGATAAAGCCATATAGGAGCATGGCATCTTCACGAACATGTTGATATGTATATAAAAATAATTCGTCACCTATTTTTTGTGTTAAGGCATTGCTGATAAAAACCTCATAACCAATGCCATGGACATCCAATACAACTGAATCCGTTCGAATCAAACGAACGATTCCTGATACAAAAGCTATCATAAACTCTCCTTTTTAACTTCGAACATTATACCATAAAATGCTCTTTTTTAGGATGTTAGTCATGCAGACCTTTGATTCAACACACCTTCTATATTCTATTACACCTGATCTTTGAAAAGTGACAATTTATAATCGCATCAATATCATAATCTTTATCGATCAAAACGATCTTATGTCCATAACGAGAACACATACGTTTATTATATTCATTCTCTTTGATCAAATTATCATACGTACAATAAGAATCATCCAATCTTTTTTCAATCACATTGGCATAGATTTTAATGTCATTAAAATGATCTTGGATATATTCTTCAGTCATGACAAGACAAACATAATCAATTTCTTTTTTGTATTCTTCACTAAAACTTTCTTCAAAATCAAAAGGTATATAGGCCCCTTCAACAATTAAATTCTGATGATTTTCAATAGCTGTTTTAATTATTTCTTTAAGAATTGGCCATAGATAGAGTGTTATCTTTTCATCTTCATCGACTGAAACATTGATCAATCCAGAGCGAATCAAGCCCATCTTTAAATGATCGATCGATAAATAGGGAAACTGATATTTTTCTAGAAGTTTTTGTGCCAGATTTGTCTTTCCTGTATGGCTGGCTCCACCTATTAAAATGATCATATTCTTATCTTTCTTTAATTGGATGTCGAATCACGGTTTTTAACTTGGACGGATCACATTTTCTAGGATCGCTGATATAAATCTCATGATGATATCGCATATCGTTTATATCCAGAAAATATCCCTGTTCTTGCATATACTGATGCATCTTAGCTGTTGTTTTTGGCTCGTCATCATAGGGTCCTATATGAAGACATTGTACACAAAGTCCTTCATCATAGGTAAAAAACTCAACTTGCGAATAATCTTTCTTTTTCTTTTGTCTTGCCTGCTCTTTTGCCCACTCAACATCTTCTTTGGTAATAAAATCGGGTAATCGAATCAAAGAAATAAAACTTAACTTATCTTTTTTAGTGTAGTCCATACCTTTGATTCCATCCTGCCACCAAAACCCTTCTAAAGGCGGCACGACATATTCAAAAAAGCCATCGATCTTATGATCCGTTTTATAGCTCATACGCAATGTATACGCTATTCCATATAAGAGTTCTATGCTTTTATGATAATCTCCATCCGGTTCATTTGGATTTCCATTGCCACAAACAGAAAGGTAATTCATTTTAGGAACACGAATAATGCTTGGTTTTTTCTTAGGAAGATATAGATCTTTATATTCTTTTTTAAAATCAAAAGCCATGATATCACCTCAATTTATTCCATCTTTTCATGATTATACCATTTATAAGAGATTGAAAAAAAGACGGAAACTTATTTGTCTCCATCTAGATCACTGATCATCAATTTAATGATTTCCTCATTGGTTTCCTTCATACCATCTTTGGCAATATGTCCAACACCACGAATTGTCTCATCTGTATTCTTAGCAACGATTCCTTCTCCTCGATAAAATTGAGAACCATTTTCCTTATACATCATGCATCCCATGATTCCAGCATCCACGCTTGCTGCAATCTTAGCTGCACAGCTTGGTTTAGCTCCATCACAAAGTAAACCAGAAGTAATTGCCAAAGCATTTACGATCGTATGACAAATCGTATCTAAACTTTGATCCAGTAAATAAGCAATTCCCGCTCCAGCTGCAGCACCGGCACTTACAGCCCCACAAAAAGCAGAAAGTCTGCCTATATACTTCTTCTGATATAGAGCTACCAGATTTGAAATCAATAAGGCCCTGTACAAAAGGTCCTTTGATTTCTTAAGTTCTCTAGCATAAATAACAACCGGTAATGAAACCGTCATACCTTGATTTCCACTTCCACTGTTAATGATGACAGGAAGTTCACAACCACTCATTCTTGCATCTGAACCCGCAGCTGCATAAGCCTTAGCCATATTGGATATAGAGTCAGGATTCTGTGATAAAAGAATAGATCCTATATTCGCTCCATAGCTATGATTCAAACCTTCTGTAGCAATCTTCATGTTATATTCGATCTGTCGATCTAAGCATGGCTTAACTTTCTCTAAATCAACAGTGTTCGCAAAATCAAAGATATCCTGCATCGAAAACTCAATTTGATCTAATAGATCTTTATTATCAGCACTTGTGCTTTTATCAAACACGACCTGCTCGTCTTTTTCTACATACACAATATTATCATGTTCATCTTGGATACGAAGCACACAATTATATTCCTTTGATGCAAGTTTTACAACGATATCCAAAGTACAGTGAGTTTTTAAATGATGCACCTTGATAGGAACTTGTTCCATAAATTCATTCATGATCTTGATTTGTTCCTTATCAACTTTAGATAAGACCTCTAAACTTAGATCTGGATTACCGGCAACGATACCAATCGCAGCCGCACTTTGAATACCTTTTTTCCCTTCAGTATTAGGCACCGTGACACTTTTAACATTCTTTATAATACTTCCACTGGCAAAAATATCTACCTGTACCACTTCATCATTTAAAATTTCTTTAGCCTTTGCACACGCAAAAGCTATCGCAATAGGTTCAGTACATCCCATAGCAGGAACCAGTTCTTTTTCCAGTAAATCAATATACATTTGCTCATTCATACAATCACCACAAACAGTATATCATAATAAAAATTAATTCGTTATAAAATATTTTTGTGCTTATTTTATGTACATTTGATTATATATTATGAACATTTTTCTTGAATTCTCATAAAACAAGAGTATAATCATGTGTATTATCAGAAAGGATAAGGTGGCTGAAGCAAGCAACCACCAGGTAACAAGATGAGTAGAGTTTATAACTTTAGCGCAGGCCCTGCCTGCCTACCTGAATGGGTATTAAAAAAAGCAAGCGAAGAAATGCTGGATGCTCACGGAAGTGGCATGAGTGTTATGGAAATGTCCCATCGCTCCAAAGCATTTGAAGATATATTACATACATGTAAAGACCGTTTAAGAAGACTGATGAACATCCCTGAAGATTATGAAATCCTCTTTATTCAAGGTGGAGGTTCTATGCAGTTTATCATGACGGCTATCAACCTTTTAAAACATAGTGCAGATATCATCAATACTGGGCAATGGACAAAGAAAGCGATCGCTCAACAAAAGAAACTTGGCAAAGTAAATGTCATTGCCTCTAGCCAGGATGATAACTTCACCTATATTCCTAAGATCACAAAAGAAGATCTAACCCCAGATTCAGATTACTTATATATCTGCGAAAACAACACGATTTATGGAACTAAATATAAAGAACTGCCAGTTCATGATGGAAAATTATTAGTTGCGGATTTATCAAGTTGCATCTTAAGTGAACCAACCGATGTATCAAAATACGATTTGATCTTTGCGGGGGCTCAAAAGAATATGGGACCTGCCGGTGTTACTGTTGTCATCATCAAGAAAGCTTTGTTGCAGGAAAATGATCAAATTCCAGATATGTTAAACTACAAAACATATGCGGATAACGATTCAATGTATAACACGCCTCCAACATATACCATCTATATCGTTGGATTGGTCTTAGAATGGATCGAGGAACAAATTGGTGGTCTAGAAGAGATGGAAAAGATCACACATAAACGTGCCAAGATGTTATATGACTATATCGATAGTTCTAAACTATATTCTAATCCAGTCAACAAAGAGGATCGTTCTTATACAAATATCCCATTTGTAACTGGAGATCCAGAACTTGACAAAAAATTTGTCAAAGAAGCCACAGAAGCTGGCTTGGTCAATCTAAAAGGACATAGAAGTGTTGGTGGTATGCGTGCCAGCCTTTATAACGCAATGCCTATCGAAGGTGTTGAAGCATTGATCAAATTCATGAGAAAATTTGAAGAAGAAAATATAGGAGAGAATTAATATGTATAAGATCAAACTCTATAACAATATCGCACCCATAGGAATCAATGCATTCGATGAACGATATGATGTAAGCGAAGACATGGAAAATGAAGATGCGATCCTAGTAAGGAGTGCAAACCTATTTGATATCGATTATAACCCTAATTTAAAATCAATTGCCCGTGCCGGTGCTGGTGTCAATAATATTGATATCGACACATGCACGAAAAAAGGAATCGTTGTTTTTAACACACCAGGAGCAAATTCAAACGCAGTCAAGGAACTTGTTTTCGCAGGTATGTTGATGGCCAGCCGCGACATCTATCATGGTATTGAATGGGCCAAAAGCCAAACCAACAATGAAAACTTGGCCAAAGACATGGAAAAACAAAAGAAACAATATGCCGGCAATGAACTAGCCAAAAAATCACTTGGCGTAATTGGTTGTGGAGCCATTGGTATTCAAGTAGCCAATTTAGCTTTGCGTTTTGATATGGATGTACACGGATATGATCCGTATATGTCTGTTGACGCAGCTTGGAACTTATCACGTTATGTTAAACACGAAAAAGCTATAGAAGATATTTATAAAAAGTGTGATTTTATCACTTTGCATATTCCCCAAAATGATCAAACCAAAGGTATCATCAACAAAGAGGCTCTAGATATGATGAAAAACGGAGTCAAGATCTTAAATTTTGCTCGTGGTGGATTGATCAATGAAGACGATATGTTAGAAGCTTTGGATTCTGGTAAAGTTGCCTGCTACATCACTGACTTTCCTACACCAAAATTAGCTGGACATCCACATGTCATTCCTATCCCTCATTTAGGAGCTTCAACCAGTGAAAGTGAAGATAACTGTGCTGTAATGGCTGCCAAAGAAACAATCCATTTCTTACAATATGGAAATATCAAAAACTCTGTCAATATGCCAGAAGCAATTATGGACTTTAACCATAAATTTAGAATTTGCGTTATTCATAAAAACATTCCTAAGATGTTAACTAAGATCACCGATACGCTCTCTACAGAAAACGTCAATATCGAAAACTTATTAAACAAATCAAGAAAAGATATTGCCTATACAATGTTAGATTTAGACCATGAGGCCAGCGATGCCATCATCAATAAGATTCGACAGATCGATGGTGTCACACGAGTTACGACATATGCCGGAGAATAAACATTATATCGATGGCCATACCCATCTAGAAAATGGTGATCTATCTAAAGATACGGTTTATGCATTTATTCAAGCTGCGATAAATAAAGGTCTAAAACACATTCAGATTCTTGATCACACGCATCGTTTTTATGAATTCAAAGATATGTATGAAGAAATCTGTAAGATTGATGTGCAGCGAGAATGGTTTGAGAAAAAACAAAAAAATTCAATCAAAGAGTATTATGCCCTGATTGAAGAAATCAGACAAGAAGAATTTCCTATTCAGGTTAGCTTTGGTCTAGAAGTGTGTTATATGCCTGGCTATGAGGATTTTCTTAAACCTCTGCTTACATCGTATCCATACGATTTTCTTGTTGGCAGTGTACACTCCGTTGATGGATATCTATATGATATGGATGCCTTCAGCAGGCAATTGCTGTGGGACAAACATGATCCTATAGAAATCTATCAGAAATATTATGAGAATTTAAAAGGAGCTATCCGTTCAAATCTTTTTACACAGATTGGACATCCTGATGTCATAAAAATGTATGGCTATGATCCAGGTTATGATCTACATGATACTTATCAAGAACTTGCAGATCTTGCGATCAAGCATCACGTAAAGATGGAAGATAATACAGGTGCTCATTATCGCTATCATCATCCGGATATTGGTCTAAACGATGATTTTAGAAACATCCTAAAAGAAAAAAACGTCGAGATCATCAGTGCCAGCGATGCCCACTATCCTGAAGATGTCGCACGTTTCTTCGAATTATTGAAGTAAGACACAAAATCTTACTTCTTTTTATATGTGTTGATTTCGATAAGAGGCTAAGAATAAATCAAGCTTCCCCTTGATTTTAATCCACCCCATGTGATTTGGAACTAAGATTGTTTCGCCTTGACGAATATGCATATCATTGATCATGCCTTCTCCTTTTACACAAGTATAAAAGGCAAATCGTTCATGCAGAAATTTTCCCTCTGTATCCGTTTGAATTCGCATCAAAGTATATAAGCCCGGTTCATCCCAATATCTTGTTACCTTACAACCAAATTCATTCGCATAAGGATATTGTTGAAATGTAATCATTTTATCTGGAATATTTACATTTTCATATACTTCTTCTGGTTGAATTGGTCTTTTTTTGTGTGTGGATGGATCAATGCGATCATAATCGTATAAACGTAATGTAAGATCCGCATTTCTTGAAATATTATAAGTTAACACACCTTTTCCAATCGCATGCAGTGTTCCACTCGGAATATCAATAAAACCGTCAATCGGTGTTTTAAGATATCTTAAAAGCTTATCCCATTCTTTATTTTGCGTCATTGAGATAAACTCTTCCTTAGTTTTGGCATGGTGTCCAAATTCGATATAACCATCTTCTGGTGCATCTAAAATGACCCAGGCTTCCGGTTTACCTCGACCTCCATTGTATGTTTTGGCAAAATCATCGTCTGGATGAATCTGAATCGATAAATCATACATTGGGTCAAGTATATTTACTCGAATAGGTAATTGCTCAGTTTCACATTCAAACCAATCTGGTTTTTCTTCATATAACTTTGATAAGGTCATATTCATATTAGGAACAAAACAATCCGCATGATTCGGTAAAGCTACAACATTGTAAACTTCTCCTAAAGGAGCTATGTCTGTTTGATAGTGAAACTCTTCAATCAAACGTTTACCTCCACCCCACATTCTAGGTTCATAATAAGGTTCTACTTTTACAATTTTCTTCATAATATCCACCTCTATACTCAAGATAAAATAAAAATCGCAAGTTATCAACCTACGATTCATAAAAACATATTACGAAGCATCCATAGTCAATGGATCTTTCTCTTTGGAAACAAAATAAATTCCAAAACTGATAAAGATCAATGCGAACACGATATTCATTGAGAATGCTTCTTCATGTAAGATCAAGCTGGATAATATTACACCAACAACAGGAATCAAACAATTAAAGATACCAATCTTGCTGACAGGATGATACGACAATAAGATTCCCCATAATGTATAAGCACAAGCCGAGACAAAAGCCAAATAAATCAATACCATCATTCCAGAAATATTTGTCAACAAAAGGCTTCCTCCCATAAGGATTCCAATCAATGTCAACAAGATGCCACCCACAAAGAATTGATATCCACTCAACATGACCGCATTAAAAGACTGCGTATATTTTTTGATAAAAGAAGCTGAAAATGAGCTACATAGCTGACTGCATAAGACTAAACCATCTCCTAAAAAAGAAACTTTTAGACTGGCAAAATCATCCATATTCATCAATACGATTCCCATAAAACCCAACATGCATCCTGTCACTTTATTTAAATCCATTCTCTCATATTTAAATACCAGCGCAGCCACCAATAAAGAAATAAAGGCCCCTGTTCCAGTAATGATAGCTCCATTGACACCACTAGTGTGTGCTAAGCCAACATAATAAAAGAAATATTGTCCCATGGTCTGAAAGATCGATAAGACAAAGATGGCTTTTATGCTTTTTTTAACTGGTAATAAGATCTTATTTTGAATCTTTGAACCGGCAACAATCACAAGAACACCAGCCAAGGTAAAACGAAGACCCGCAAAGACAAGAATCGAAGCTGTATCATTTGAGGCAATGTCAAATAATGCATAACCTGTTTTAATGAATGGAGCCGCACTTCCCCACAATGCTGTACAAAAGATCGCAATCAAAACTACATTCAATGGCTTTTTAAAGAATTTCTGTTTCATCCTAAGATAAACCTTCCTGTTTTTCTTCCAATTCCATCCAACGCATCGTGAGTATTTCCAACTCTTCTTCTATTTGATCACGCTTATCTGTTGCTTCTTTTAATTTTTCGTAATCGTTTGCCACTTCGTTGATTACTTCATTTAAACGAGCTATTTCATCTTCTAATAAAGGCATCTTAGCTGAAATTTCTTCATATTCCTTTTTTTCCATGTATGTAAGTTTATTTTGTTTTGGGCGTTTATATACCTTTTTTTCTTTGATATGAACTTCTTTTTCTTCTTTTGACTTCAATACATAATCGCTATATCCACCTACATATGGTTTAAATGTAAGATCATCCTGGTGAACAAAAACCTTATCGCAGACACGATCTAAAAAATAACGATCATGACTTACGGTAATAATAGCTCCGGAAAAATCATCCAAGTAATCTTCCAAAATATCAAGGGTCGTGATATCTAGATCATTTGTAGGCTCATCCAAGAAAAGAATATTTGGTGCCTGCATCAAGACACGGCATAAATACAATCTTCTCCTTTCGCCACCAGAGAGCCTGTCAATAGTCGTATAGTGCATATTACGATCAAACAAGAATCGCTCTAACATGCCAGCAGCTGTAATCATTTGTTTTTTATATTCAATAACTTGTGCCACTTCTTCGATATAATCAATAACCCGCATTGAGGTATCAACATTTTTATCGCCCTGGCGAAAATATCCTATACTGACAGTATCACCAAACTCAATAGACCCTAAAGTTGGTTTTAAATTTCCCGATAAGATTTCTAACAACGTAGATTTCCCGCATCCGTTTGGACCAATGATTCCAATACGATCAGTTCGCAATAAAGAATAGCTGAAATCTTTAAACAGAAGATTTTCATCATATCCAAAACCTAGTCCACTCCATTCAATTGTCTTCTTACCGAGTCTTTTTGTTAAAGAGACCAATTCAAATGATTTTTCCTGTTCTTTAAAGCGCATATTTCTTAATTCTTCAAAACGATCCAATCGTGCTTTTGATTTTGTCGAACGAGCCTGTACCCCTGCACGCACCCATGCCAATTCTTTATTATAGAGATTTTTATGTTTGGCAATTGCTTGATTCTCAAGTTCTATACGTGTTTCTTTATTCTTTAAATATACTTCATAATTCCCTTTATGAATATAAAGATCGCCCTGATCCAGCTCTATGATCTTATTACAGATCGAATCTAGAAAATAACGGTCATGTGTTACCATCAACAAAGCGGTGTTCATTTTGATCAGATAATTTTCTAACCATTCCACCATGAAATTATCTAAATGGTTTGTTGGTTCATCCAGCAATAATAAATCACATTTTGTCAACAAGGCACAAGCTAGAGCTAGTCGTTTCCTTTGCCCACCTGATAAAACATCTATTTGTTTATCAAAATCATGTAATCCTAATTTAGTAAGGATCGTCTTCATTTCATAGTCTTCAACTTTATGATTGTTCTTTTCATTGATGGAAACAATTTCTTCCCAGATCGTTTTACTGGTAAAACTTGGATTCTGATGTAAAAAATGAACTTTTAATCCATTCTTTTTAATGATCTTACCCTCTTCGTATGTTTCTATTCCTGCCAAGATCTTCATTAAAGTAGATTTACCCGTTCCATTTACACCAATCAAGGCAACTTTATCGTTTTCTTCAATCGTAAAAGATCCTTTTTTTACGATACATTTTTCATTGATATATTTCGTTAAGTTATCTACTGAAATTAACATATAATCCCTCTTTTAACACGACTATTTTATAGGAAAGGATAAAAAAAGTGAAGTAGTTTTCTACTTCACGAATTGAACGATTGCCATTGGTGCTGCATCTCCACGACGGATTCTTGTCTTGATCACGGTTGTGTATCCACCGTTTCTTTCAGCATATCTTGGCCCGATTTCATTGAACAATTTCTGCAATGCTGTTGTTCCTTCGTCATCCACTTCTACATTTCTTACATATGCTGCTGCCTGACGACGTGCATGTAGATCATTGCGCTTTGCCAATGTTACCAGTTTATCCATCACTGCACTTAACTCTTTTGCCTTCATCTCTGTTGTTTCGATCTGTTCGTTTTCAATCAAAGATGTTGCCATGTTTCTCAATAGTGCTTTTCTGTGATCAGCTGTTCTTCCTAATCTACGATTCCACATAGTTGCTCCTCCTGCTACTCATAAGATTTAAAGAACAAACCTAACTGGAACATTTTGTCCTTTACTTCTTTCAATGATTTCTTTCCTAGATTTTTAACATGCATCATTTCATCTTCAGTTTTTTGAGTTAATTCATCCACGGTCTGAATACCTGCACGTTTTAAGCAGTTATAAGAACGTACAGACAGATCTAAATCTTCGATCATCATTGTATTAACTTTCTTGGTATCTTCAACATGTGGCTGCTGTACCATAAAGCTTTCTTCCAGTTTTAGATTTGCTAATGGTACTAACACATCTAAATTCTTAACACAGAACGCTGCAGCACGACTAATAGCCTGTAAAGGTGTGATTGTTCCATTTGTCGTTACGGTAAAATGAACCTTGTCATATTTTGCATCCTGTCCTACACGTGCTGGTTCAGATAGATAGTCAGCACTTTTTACCGGTGTAAACATTGCATCTAGGAATACAACATCTTCACCTAAATCGTACTCTTCTTCATTTTCCAATGAGCTTTTATATCCTGTTCCAAGGCAAGCATATAAATCCATTTCAAGTGACGTTCCTTTTTCTAAAGTGCAGATCACTTGTTCAGAATCCACGATTTCAACCTCTTCAGGACAAATAATATCAGCTGCCTGAATAATTGCTGGTCCTTTTTTTGAAATATGAAGTGCTTTGATTCCTTCACTTTCACAAGAAATTTTTAAAGCCTTCAAATTTAAAGAAAGAGTATTTACATCTTCAAGGATTCCTTTGATCACAGTCTGATCTTTTGTGCATCCTTCAATTTTAAAACCAATAACAGCGCAACCAGGCAAGTTTGATAACATTGTATTTTTAATTGTACTGCCTACTGTAGTTCCAAAGCCTCTTTCAAGAGGTTCAAAAACATAAGATCCAGTATTGTTTTCTTCATCTACAAACTCTTTGTGAAATGAAGCTCTTTCGAATTCCTGCATCTATTGCCTCCTTACTATCCACGAGGTCGTTTTGGTGGACGACATCCGTTATGTGGAATTGGTGTTACAT
>ERZ857984.296-NODE-296-length-67096-cov-3.905819_pt1 | contig 67096 bp, 115 predicted proteins | sample MGYA00519914_ERZ857984 | MGnify/ENA primary metagenome ERZ857984 (study PRJEB31778, sample SAMEA3449417) | human gut metagenome | biome: human gut; feature: human-associated habitat; material: faeces | place: United Kingdom | collected 2010/2012 ...
CACACGATACTTTTACGGCTTCTCTTGGTGTGTGCCCGAGATACAGAGCAGTCAAACCGTAGTACATTCCTGCTCCGATGGACTCGTACTCCTTAACCTCATATACGAGGAAGTCTTCAACACAGAACAAATGTCCCTTGTATGTAATCAGATATGTATTATAGACGCTGTAATCTCCGTCATACCCATGTTTCTACTTGGAGAATTCAACGATATAGTCCTGCATTCCGGATTCTGTAGCAGAAGAGGGAAGATGGGTGCCTGCAAACCGGAACATCAGGCTGATTTCCTGGGCAAGACCGGTTCCACCGATACCCATACCGTTGATAGAGCGGAGTTTTACAATATCACCTTTGGTACTCTTCATGTCACCGTGACAGAAAATAGAATCTGCTGCCATGACGATTTTATCTTCGTATTTTCTTGCGCAAATTACACTCATTCAAAGACCTCCTCATATGTTTTCTCGAAAATATTTGCTTTGCAAGGGTAGAGCTCTCCGTCTACACCTTGTACTATGTAGTCTTCACACTGGGTGGCGACCATAATACCTTCCAGCGTATTTACCTCGCACCACAGTTTTTCGTCATAATGCATATGCGCACGACCATCTCGTATGGCGTCTAAAAACCATTTTGGCGGCTGATGTGCCCCAAGCTTGAATGCTTCGATTACAACAGGGAGCTTTCGGTACTTCATAATTTATGTAGTCCTTTCTATTGGCTTAAATATTATTATGACACTTGGAAAAGGAGCACTGTTTTTCCCGTTTCCAAATTTCAACCGGCCTTTTATAAATCTTAACTCAACCGAAACCGGATATTCTTTGGTTTCTCCAACAAAAGGCAAACCAGAATAGGGGAGTACATACTCGTGAAACCACTTTGTATCTGTCCTCGCCGGAACAAGAGCAACAACTGTTGCCCCCCCGCAGAACTTTCAAAAGCTTTTCGAATCTAATCCTTGCAAGCAGAATATGGCGGATTCATCTATACTGTGCCATACCAATCTTTTGAAAGCCCATCATCCTGTTCCGTAAAATATTTAGAACATTTATGATTAGAATCATTGGCACACACATCGATATTAAAATGGAATTCGTTATCAAGTTTGTCGAAAAGATCTTGCGGAGTAGACCATATATCGCTTTTTTTCGAAAACATTACATCTAAATTATTCATAATATTTGCTTCCTCCGGCAATGATTTCGTCCAGAGTTCTTGGCGTGTAGTCTATGTAATCCATCATGGCCCCCACATTGTACACATGACCTTGGTACTTCTCCGGATTGGATTCTTTCATAAAGCTCACAATGGTGTGAGTGTGAGCCCACTCCTGCGTTTCGTGGACATGCCCGTGGAGCATGTATACATTCGGGTCATAGTCCTTTTTATAGCAGGGGATAGGGTAGTGGCACATAATGACCAGTCTATCCCCGTCCTTTATCTCCTTGTAATCCTTAACATCGGCAAACATATGACGAAGCTCAGCCGGCATATTTCGCAGGTCGTGGTTGCCACGAATGAGAACCTTATTGCCGTTCAAAGCAGAAAGTAGTTCTATCCACTCCGGGGCCTTACCCCAGCAAAAGTCGCCAAGAATGAATACAGTATCCTCGCTGGTAACTCGTTTATTCCAGCGAGCAATTAACGCGAGCTTCATTTCAGTAATGTCGTGGAAAGGGCGACCATCAAAGTTGATGATATTGCGGTGCCCAAAGTGGGTGTCAGCAATATAGTAGTTCATCACGGTTCCTCCTTCCGCACCTTAATAAATGTTGACCAGCTCCCGAAATCAACAGTCATCTCGTTCTCATCGCCCCAGTAGCGGTAATAGTACGGAGCTATCCCTCGTACAGCGAAGTCCTTTTTGACTATATCCCAATAGTCATCAAACTTACTCACCATCCCAATCTTCCGAGAGGTACCGTCATTGCTTTCATAATAGATTCCCTACATTCTTATAAATCTCCTTTACCGTGTGCCGAACCGTATCATCAATCAGCTCGTCACACAAAATTTTTCTTGGGTCGCCATACCGCTCAATTGTTTGGGCGGCGTTTTCATTTACATAGTCAGGTTTAATCCCGTACTCTTCACACTTTGCTACTGCTTCTGCCACAGCTTCCTCTCTATACCGACAAGTCCACAGGATGATGATCCACCCTTCTTTCTGGCGCTTGCGGACATAATTGATCACCGGCCAGTTCGGCTCGCATTCATAACTGTAGTAATCTGTCCAAAACAAAGTGTCATCAAAATCAACTGCTAATATTTTTCGTCTCATGTATTACCTCCCTACTGTTCCGCCATTGCTCTTGCGATGCCGGGGAATGTCTTTGACCTGTTCTTTGCATCATCTCCACGCTTAGCAGCCCCGTACTTGCTTCTATCTTTCCGCCCGGTGCCGGATGGGACATACGGGCCAACTGGTATGCGCTCTGGCGTAGTTGGAATCAAATGTTGGAGCCCCTTAAGCCATAACAAGGTTTTCTTTGTATAAGGATGCTTACCTTCATCATCATACTGATATGGCTGAATAACCTGAGAGGGAGGAGGTAACTCGAAAATCTTGCTAGGGAGAGGGTTCTCAATGGCAATTCTGTCGCAATCGGCATTATAGAACTTCATGAAGAACTCCTTTGCTTCCAGTCCTTTTGCGTACCGCTCCAAATTAAGTTGCCCTTTTTGAGGATATAACCGGCAAGCGCCAGCGTTACTCAGATATGTACAAGGTGGGTGAACTATTAGTAAATCCCACTTACCAATATAGTGCCGAATGCCATCCATGGTGGTTATTACTCCCCCCTCAAGAGCCTTAAGCGCATCGCAAAGAATGTGCTACTCTGGGTGCCCGCCGGACGGTTCTTGTACATCACAGGAGTACGCTTCATAACCTTTTGCCCGGAAAGCCTTACAAACCTCCTGACTTTCCTCACATGCAATCAACACTTTCACTCTTCTTCCAACCCCCAGTTCTCGTCAAATCCTTCGGGAATCTCGCAACCTTTCCCCTCATGGAAACCCCAGCGGTCAATTAGCTCATTCCAGTAAATCTTATTTGGCTGTCCCTTAATGGCGTACACCCACCATGGGTTATCGTTGATCTCAGAAAACCGTATATCAACATTTTCACACAGCTTAATTGCCTCATTCAGTGTCCACTTATTGAAACGGTTTGTTATCAGAACGATGTCCCAGCCCTCTTTGGCTTTTTGCCGTATGTACTGTACGACTTCCAAGTTGGCTTCGTACTTCCATGTCTTCAGGTCTCGCCGGAAGATGGTTTCATCAAACTCAACGGCCAATATCTTATAAGCAGGCTCCATATTACCGCATTTCTCCCTTCTCCAGTCTATCGCACCATGCAATCAACAGGTCTCGCATTCGCTTGGACGGTATGTAAATCTCAATGTCTTTGCCCTCGCGGATAGCCGACCGCCAGATCCACTGAGTCATAACAGACAGTGCATACCCATCTTGGTCTGGCTGGACGCCCTGCGCCGTAAAGAAGTTGTACTCAAATGGATTCATAAATACATTTACTAGATACGCCAGACAGGTCTTGTCTCTGTAGCTATTTGTCGCACGAGAGTTGAAGGAGAGAAAGCTTTGACCATAACGCCCCTGCAACTTATCCTTGGAAACGCTGTATGTTGCCCACAAGCGGTCAGACGCCTTGGAACCACTAATTGCTTGAAAATAATTTAGTAGGTTCTTTTTAATCTGCTCAACAGCTTCCGGTTCGGCTCTCTCTTGGAACTATCTCATAGACAAGGCATACTTCCCATTACCTACACTATTCATTTTCTCGCTGTCTACAATATGTATCTTTTCCTTAAGGTGTCTAGCGTACTCAGGTACCTCCGCCCGTTCGGTGAAAATGTACCCCCCGTCCGGCAGCTTCTTTGTTCCGATGTACTCATAGCCAATACCGCGCATGTCAAAGTAGTATCGCTGAGTTTGAGCGGCGAACATGTAAGTTAGCACATACACTTCCTCAAACGCCTTAAGTACATCAGCAGGATATGAGTAAAACATCAGCCGATCATTGATGTAATAAAGTTCGCCAGTCAGTGCCATCTCCTTATAGTCCGCAAACACACCATCATACTCTTCGTTCAGCCAGACAACAGAACCGTTCTCCTTAATCTCAATTACTCCGCCAATCTGCAACAGGTTCACATCGTCCTCCGAGATGTCCTTGCTCTCGAACAATTCAAGTACCTCGTCGAGAACTAATGTGTATCCGCCTTCCTCAATCAGTCGGATAGTCTCCTCCGTACTGTCCAGAAACAGTGCGTGAGTGGTGGACACATTCCTCTTTTCCCGCAACAGTTGGTGCAGACATTCCTGTTTCCTGCCCTTAACCTTAACAGGAACCGTAAAACCTCTGCTTTCGCATTCCTCTGCGATGCGGTCAGCTTCCGCAAGGAACGGAGTAATGAAGATGAACCGCTTATTCCTTTCCTCGTTCATCATCCGTATCGCTGCGCTTGTCTTGCCTGAACCCATGATAGAGTCGCAGACCTTAACTGTCTTCAATAAACATTCCTTCTTTCCAAAAGTGTATTTCATGGACAAACATCTGTCCTCGAAAGATAATAATTACTGTCCTCCATTGGCGTACAGTGTCCACCATGCACATACAATGGGGGCTTGGGGGCAAGTGGTATGGTAGCGTCCTCTTTCTGCGTATGTACCCTTGCCCATTTTTCGTTCAATCGTTAGCCTTTATAATTTTCTTTTAAGGGACAGGCACCGTAAAGCCTATTGATCAAGCGGTTTTCTAAAAATTTTTTGCAACCAGTTTGCAAATTTTACAGTTAGAATGCAAAAAATATGGGCTATTATCCGTTAATCACATTTTTCCCTGAACCAAAATCAATAAATTTCACTTGATCACCTTGTTCATTGGCGGGGTGGCCTTCATACCACTTTTGCAGTCTTGGGCCTAATCCAAGGTTTAACCCAAGGTACGCATCCGTAATATCATCCTGAGTAATGCCAATGTACCGTCTGGTTGTACGGCTGTCGGAATGCCCGTAAATCTCCTGAAGCAGTAACAGAGTAGCTTCCTTTTTACCAACCGGAGCTGCTTCCATCATCTGATACCCGAATGTCTTGCGTAAGGTGTGTGTGCTTGCCTTAACCTGAATACCTAAATCCTTAATAACTCCCTTAATCATCATGTCCACAGTTTTCCGGTTTATATGCCCAGTCTCTGTGTCACTCCTGGTCGCCGGAAATAAATATTCATTTAGTTTTATTTTATGGCCCTTGCGGGCTTCATTGTTCAGGTATTCATCAATAGCCCAAATCACTGCTTCGTTAATGCCTATCCGTCTATTCTTTGGGCTCTTGCGGCTTTTGCGAGTCTTATGCTCGAATACATCAAACTCTGTCTTGTACTTGCCATCGGCATCAATAAAGTCGCTGAACCGTAGCTCTATCAGGTCGCTAACTCTCAGTCCTACATTGATCCCTACAATAAACAGCATGTTATCTCTGTACCGGCCTTGCTCTACCAGATACTCCGATATACGGCGAATGTCTTCCTTGTCCTTAATAGGCTCAGCTGCCTTACTCTCCGCAAGCTCCTTCTCTTCGATTTCCTCTAGCTCAACCTTTGCAATTCTCTCCATATATGTACCTCCTTGAACCTTAGTTTCTGAGTATATTATAACACCCAAATTAAGCATTGTCTATGGCCTTTTGAAAATAGAGCATGCTTTTCTATGCCTTCTATCGGTGAAACGGGATCTTTCGAAGTTTGCCACTGAAAAGTGGTAATTTTTCTCTGTAAGGTTTAATTGGTATAGTGGCTGTTTTTGCGTTGAAACTGGGCTTTTTCGCTATGGGTGAGGGGATTGATGAATTGACTGAGCGGGAATGAACAGCTAACATCTGGCTGCGCGTTTTGGGCGGGGTATGCGGTGAAAAATACCCCCCTATACCCCAAAATGTGAATGTGTGGCATATACAAACTCACAAATTGGGTATTGCAATTGGCACGGGAAACTGCTACAATAGGGCATGGGGAATACCCCGCCCAAAATACCGCCCGCATGGGGGCGAATACCAAATAACCATGCACAACGCCAAACAGCCCCAAAAGGCGAAAGGCACGAAAGAAAGGAATACCATGAAAGAGACCATGAACAAAACCGAAAGCACCGCCCGCGAAACTGTTACCCCCGCCGCCGTCAATGCGCGCCCCTACTACTACGGATTGAAAGCCGCAATGTATGCGGTGCGATATCTGTATCGCGGTGGCAAAGCCGAAAGTAACGGCGCAATCACCATGAAAGAATATTATGATGAGCTTTGCCGCGCCGCCGCCTATGTGCGCCGCATGGAGATAGCCGCCGCCCATTATGGCACGAAAGCCGCGCGGTACAAGGTGCGCCGCATGAGTGCTGCCGCCCAAAATGCAAAAGCCGCCGCGGAAAAGGCTTGCAAGGCAATTCGCGCCCCCAAAAACAGCACCCCCGCCGTGAAAGCGGCGAAAGCCGATAGCCGCGCGAAAGTACGCATGAAAGCCGAAAACAAGATAGCGAAAGCCGCCCGCGCAAACCGCGAAAGCGCCGCCGCCGCCGCATGGAATGACGGAAACATAGCCGCATATATGGCGGGCGGTATTTGTTGCGATATGGTGCAAGATGCCATTGTTGCAATGCTCACCGCCGCCCCCGATGCCGATATACTGAAAGAGGGCATGAAGGCGGTTTGGCGTAATATCAATGCCGCCCGCGCCCTAACCGCTAAAATGGACTATGCCCCCGCCGCCGATGATGATGATAGCAATATCTATATTGTCAATCTGAAAGCGCGCGACAATACGGAAACGGCCGCTGAATGTGCCGCCGTATTGGAATGGATTGAAAGCTATTGCAAGGGTAAAATCCCCCGCGAAAAAGCATGGGCCGCATACAATGGGGCCGCCCGCAACATGAAAGCGCTTTCAGACGCGGAACAAAAGATGATTGAAAGAATTTTCGCCGCCGCCCGCGCCGCGTTTACCCTCTAATTTTACCCCCGCCCCCCGCTTTTTTGCGGGGGGCTTTTTTTATGCCTTTCGCCGCGCCGCCGTAAATGCGTTTTGCGGCGGTTTTTTGTTTCAATCGTAATTTTACGCGCCGCGCACAAAAACCGCATACGGCGCAAATTTGCCGCCTTGCAAGCGATTGCAGACATTTTTCCGCCCGCGCGTATATGGGGCGGACATATATAACGAAAATGTTATATAAATATAGCAAAATTAGTATGTCGGTTATGTGCGTTTCAAATACAGAGTAGGTGCGGGGCGCAAGCCCCCACAACGAAAGCCCCCCGCCCCGCCCCGCCGCGAAACGAGAGCAAGCGTCGGGCGGCGGGGGAAACAAAAAACAAGCCAAAAGCACCACAACCGCGTGACCTATGAAACCCGCTGGGAAGTGGTTTAAGCTTGAGGCCGTCGCTGGAGCAGATGGTGAAAATGCCCAGAGGTTTAAGCTTGCACAACCTAAACTCGGCTTGAGGAAATGCTGAGGCGAGAAATGGCTTGAGCGCCGCGAACACGGCGAGCAAGCGAAAAGTGGAGAAAACCACCTCTTTATTAATGAAAAATCTCGTGCTTGAGAATGGCTTGATGGGTAGGATTGGTTGGAACCTGATGAACAATCTTGCAGACCATATGGCATTAAGTTGATCCGAACCTGCGCTAATGGCTTGAGCGCCGCGAACACGGTGAGCAAGCGAAAATGATTGTCCTGATGGCTCTAATCGTGAATACCTCTGAGGGCTTATTCGTGAGCATACGGCGTGCCCCTGATGCTTGCCATTGGGGGCATTGGTATGCTCATGAGTGTTCGAGCATAAGAAAATGTGCAATAGCACGCATTTTGATGAAAGAGGTATTATTATGGCTAACACTGAAAAGAAAGTTCACTGCATTAACTGGATGCACGATGCTCTGCTGAGCGCCTATGACAATGGAAACCGTGGTGCAATCAAGTCTGAGGCGGCTATTCTGAACAATGTGACTGAAAGTCAGTTTGCCATCTACAAGGACAGCATTTCTGTCCTGTATGAGGCACTCTGCGACTATGTTCGCTATGGCAAGTCTAAGGACTTCATGACCAATCCCATGGAGCATGAAAAGGGTCTGAAAGAGCGTCGCAACAAGGTTTTTGACCTGTGGCGTCAGATTTTGGACTGGGGTGAAGCAGAAAAGGATCAGAGGCGCATTATCGTCCACCCCCGCGACATTGAGGATCTGATGACCGTCGTTCAGAGATTTCAGGCGAATGCTGTGAACACCGATATGGACGAAAATTTTGTTGCGCAAAAGGTCTGGGCAACCGTACCCGAGGGCATTTTCCGCAATAAGGTTGAAACCATTCTCGGTATCCGTATGAACCAAGCCGAGGTTATGACTGATAATGAGCGTGAGTTTCTCCGTGCCCTGAATAAGCTCGTAGGCACTATTCGCAAGAATAATGCCAACATCGAAGCGGAAAAAGCCAACAAATCCGCCTATGAGGTTCGTGCTGCAAAAAATTCCTCTGAAGCTGTAAAGGCAGAGTTTAAGGCTCTCTCCGATATCTGCGATGCCAAAATCGCCCAATTCCAGAAGAAAGTCGATGATGCCCAGAAAAAGCTCGATGAGATTAAGGGCCTCACCGCTGATGAATGGTCTAAGAAAAATGCCGATGAAAAGGCTGCTAAGGCTGAGGCTGCTGCTAAGGCTGCTGAGGAAAAGGCTGCTGCTGCAAAGGCTGAGGCTGCCGCTACCCCCGCGCCCGCTCCCAAAAAGGGCAAAGGTGGCAAAGGCAAGAAGTCCGCAAAAGCTGCCGCGTAAAATCAACGAATAAGCCCGCCATTGAGGTGGGCTTTATGGTACCCAATGCTTGATGGCTCCTCGTGCCGGGTATCGGGCAACGCTTTTAAGCCAATTGTTTAGGCGTAAAAGCGGCTGAAAGCAAGCATTCCAGATGGCAAAAATGCTATTAAGCCTGTTTGGAGCAATAGTCTGTATGGAGGTAAAAATCATGCTTGAAGCAACAAAGGATTTTACCCTGATGGACTGGGTAAAAATCGTCCTTGGAGTGATCCTCGGAGGGGCTTTCTTCTGGGGATTTGTGTACGTAATGTTCGCCGCTTTTGGCTGAAGCATTTAGGAGGAGTGAGCAAAAATGTTCCTAAAAACTGATTACGGCGCAATCCTTGGAGGACTTGATGCGCCTATGGCAAAAGGTATCGTCCTGACCGACTGTACTAAAAAGACAAAAGAATTTTCAACCGTAAAGCGGTTCAGCTTCAGCAGCTCCGCAAATGCGGTTGCGTTCACTTTTGATGATGGGGCGGTATCCGTGTTTAACGCAAGAAAAATCGAAAAAGTGGTCGATGCAGCTTCCGGCAAGAGCTGGACTGTCGTTGAGGCGTAAAAATCAAATGCAAAATTAGCACCCACAAAGGGTGCTTTTTTGATACATCTCGAGCGTGGCGAGTGCCATGCCCGAATAAGCGAGAAAAGAGTAAGCGAAAAGCGCCTTGAGCGCAGCGACTGAAAGGAGTAAGCAAAAATGACAATCAATGAATTCGTACAGACCGGTATCCACATTCTTCCCGATGGCATCACAGTTTGTTACCACGGCTGTGTGGTTGTGCTGAGTGAGCCGATGCTCATGCTCATCAAGAAATCTGACGAGGGCAAGGTAAACGCCGCATACATCAACCTTGCCGGCTGCAAAGTCATTGTCCCGATTAAGGGACTGAACGCCCTCACGGACAACAGTACCGGAGAAATCCTGTATCTCCGAGAGGAGGAGTGATAGGGTGAAAATTCTTGCGTTAGAGCCGCATAGAAAGCCCCAGATCGTTGAGATTGACGGCAGCCTCAAATCTATGCAGGAAATCGTAAAAGGCTCCATAGAGGCAATATTCCCGTTTGACGACCCCGTTGCACTCATCTGCAATGAGGAGGGAAAATTCGATGGCAGCAAAGCCTGCCTGATGATGGCTGATGAAGCCGGAGCAGTAAAGGACATCATCTTCGGTACGGTCTTTATCTGTGGACTGGGCGAAGAAGATTTCGTAAGCATTCCCGATGATCTCATCGAGAAGTACACACATTTTTTGAACACATGGAGGTACGCATAATGGAAAAGAGAACCCGCAACGCAGAAATTATCCTTAAGGAAAAGGCAGAAAAGGCAGAAGCCAACAACAGCAAGTTCTGCTACGGCCTGAATATGACCCCCCTCACCGAAGCCGAGCGCAAGCAGCGTGAGGAAAAATGGGAGAATGGTGTCTATAAGGAGAGCGACTATCGTGGTCTGCTCGGAGAGCGCACACCTTACATGTTTAAGGCGGTGATGAAAGCGTAATGTACACCTACTACATCATCTACCCAGACCCGGAGGATAACCACCTCCGGGCGGAACGGGTGGAATTCGTCGAAAGAGCAACGGCTCGTGTGCGTTCCCTCATAGAAAATGGCGTTGATGAAGATGATATCGTTGTTGCCGAGGAGGGTATGCTCGAAAACGCCATGCAGTTCGTGAACAACTGGGAGGACTAAAAAATGATCACATTTCAAGAGGCGCTGGAGGAAAACCAAGCCTTTGTAGTAGCGCCGGACACAGAACGTGAGGTAAGAGGCTATTTCACAAACTGCCGTGTAGATAAAAACACAGTTCCAGATGGCTGGTATGCGTATGATATACGGCATGGAGATGAGGGCGACTTCTGCACACTCGAAAAGAGAGTATTTGTTAATCATGCAGGCACATTCCTGTGTCAACAGCCGGTTAAGCTTGATGTATTTGAAAATCCTCACGATGGATTTCTTAATCTTGCGGGATGGGGCTACACATTTGAATAAGGAGGCTTTGCGATGAGCATCACAATGAAATATGTTCAAGGGCATGTGGAAGTGTACGGCGACGGAAAGTTCCTTTTCAGTGCTGATGATACCAAAGAAGCCCGCAAAGACCTTGAGGAAATGGGGTATGCCGATGACTGATGTAATTCTAATTGCGGCTTCTCCGCTGATTGTCTTAATGGCAACAATCATCATTACCTGCATAGGAGGTGCAATTAAAGGTGCATTTCAAGGTCATAAAAATCACTTCCGATAAGGAGAAGTACATAGAAAAAAAGCTCGAAATGATCAAGGACTTCCGCATTAAACTCAAAAAGAAAGACAAAGAGAAACTGTACGCTTGCAATTCCGAAATTGAAGTCGATCAGATTTGCAGGCGGATTATCATGGAGGGTCTGGGATGAGATATCTTTTGGTTTTGCACGAGGCTCTCGACGAGAACCTTATAGACGAAATAATGTTAGCTGGTGTAAAAATAAACAGATCTCTCTTTAGTAGTGATATTTACATTAAAGTAATCTGCGAAGGCAGCGTGGGGTTGCGGTTTAATGGTGATTTCGAATATCTTGGACATGCCAAAAATGCGTTTTATCATACTCCAGAGGGAAGCCATTATATATCAGGTTACACTGAAATCAACCTTGATCAGTTTCTTGAGCTTCTTGGCATTAAAGAGTCTGAGCCATTCGAGGCCGAGCTGATGCAACTGTTAGGAGGGTAAAATGAATAAGAGTAACTTAATTCTCGTTCACTTCGATAGACAGATGACAGAATCGGAATTCTTCGATGCGATGTCAGAAGTTTATGATAGAAATGGCACGAAAAAGTTCTTCGCAGTCGATATACATTCCGTAGTGGCTCGAAATATTCTTGATTCTGGAAGAGAGGATGATACTATATCTCTTATTGTTTCAGATGATGATCCCATCAAATGGGAAGGTTATTGCTCTCTGTCTTGGTATAAGGAGCACGGCTATGAAAGAGCGCCTGTCTATACTATCGATGAATTCATTGATGTTTTTCGCCCCGACCTACGGGAACCAATAATCTTTGAGGATGAACTAATGGCACTGATAGGAGGATGAAATGGAAATTGAAAGAAATTTGCTTGTGCATTTTAACCGCAAAAGTACGGTTGAAGAATTCCAGAATATTTTCTTCGGAATGGTGGCTATGGCTTTTAGCCCGACACTCCGTACTATGCCAAGAGAATCTCTCCGGGGTATTGGATCTAAAATTATAGGAAGCTCAAATCACGACACCATTTCATTGAGCATCTTGGAAGATGGATTGATGCTGTATGATGGGTTTGACGATTTAGACTGGTATATAAATTCCGGGGAATATGCTGACTATGACATATTAACGGTTGATGAGTTTATCGAGCAATATAAACTTAATGCAAAGAATCTTCTTTGCCCTCTCGGCGGTGACGAGACAAACGATTGTGCTGATTGTGCATATGCTGGAGACTATCACTTTGTTGATGGGAAGTGTGTAAGAAGAGATGATTAAAATGCCGCTGTGACGGAATTGGCAGACGAAAGGGACTTAAAATCCCTCGATGGAAACATCGTGCGGGTTCAAATCCCGCCAGCGGCACCACGGGGGTCGTCATTCCCCCACACCTCCTTTCGAGATAACCTTAGCACTGCTCGTGCGAGAGGCGACTTGCGAAATGCAAGCCGAAAAAAGAGCCCCAGATGCAGGGATGTGCATCGCCCCCTTTCTGTGAAAGAGCCTGTGGCGTAGAAAAACCGCAGGCTCTTTCTTTATCGGGATGTGGCTCAGCTTGGTAGAGCGCGTGCCTTGGGAGTACGAGGTCGCAGGTTCAAATCCTGTCATCCCGACCAGCCCGCAAGGGCAAAAATTCAGGAGGTATTAAATGCGTAAAATCATTGCAATCCTCTTAGTGCTTCTGATAGTAGTTCCGGCGTATGGGTACGAAGTCTTTACCGATGAAACGGACTACACATTGGAAGAATTCGAGTATGTACTGACAAATCTTCGAGAAGGGCTGTCCCCATATGCTTGGACAATCCTCGAAACAGGGAAGTATTACGGAATAAACCCGCTGTACTTACTTGCAAAATTCGGATTGGAGAGCGGATGGGGAACATCAACCTACTTCAAGGAGAAAAACAACATCGGAGGTTGGCGTCAATATGATGGCAGTTTCCGGTCGTTCGACTCCGTTGAAGAATGTATCTGGTTCATTGCGGAAGGGCTGTTGGAATACAACAATCCAGATTCCTGGAAGTACACAGGTTCGAAACTTGAAGATGTGGCTTATCGCTACTGCCAAGATGAAAACTATGTGGAGATCCTTACCGACATCATGGACGAGCTTCAAGAAGAAATCAATACATATCGAACCAACAGGCGGCACCTCGTTTAGAGGTGCCAAGGCTTGCCTGCTTAAATGCGCCATTAACTCAACGGCCAGAGTATCCGGCTTATATCCGGCTAGTTCGGGGTTCGAATCCCTGATGGCGTACCAATTAGCTGTTCCCGGGACAGCCACGCGGATGGATTTGACGCATCCCGGACAGTTGCGGAGAGAGATGAAGGCGCAATGCGCACACTAGATTCAGAAAGACTGTCCAATTAAATATGGTTTCGTAGCTCAGTAGGAAGAGCGGCTGGAGGCCCAGTGAGTCGGTGGTTCAAGTCCACCCGAAACCAAAATATCAATTTGTGGGTCGCGCTAACCCAAGAAGTGAGAGCTGGCTAAATGGGAAAAGGTCGATTAAAAAACTTCAACCCACACTTCTCGTGTGTGAACTGCTGGATAGCACGAGTCGTATTACTACATCAGTACAGCAAAGCGAGGTTCGAATCATAAACCACCGAGGGTAGGAATGGCCGTTCTTAATACTGTACGGTTTATGAGGGTGCGGTACGATTCCGCAGGGTGAGTGCTAATTGCATGGCATAAATTCGCCAATAGTGTACACAGCTTGCCTAACGCTCAGACCTCTCCACATTGTCTTTACTCTGTGGTGAGGCGCTAGGGGACTGCGAAAGTGTTCAAGCAGGGTAAAGCATCTAACCCTGCGGGTCGAAAAATGGTTCATCCAATGGCTACGGATTGAACTTGTGGGTAGATGCTTTGCTGGTTTGAGAATCGGGAATCGATAAAACCAGCTAGACCTGGAGAGGTGTCCGAGCGGTTTAAGGAGCCGGTCTTGAAAACCGGTGACTCGTCTGAGCCATGGGTTCGAATCCCATCCTCTCCGCCAAGTAAGTGAGAATTAAATGTTGCGTCAAAGGGTTTGCCTTCCAAGGGATAGTGCCTGCACAGTCCCTGTTTAGCGGTTTCGATGCGTTTCTAGAGCGTGCAACAGCCGCCTTTACATGGAAAGTTTGGGTTCAAATCCCGAGCCTTCCCCCAACACCATCTTGTTCATGGTGTTTCTCCTTTCCTTTCAAGTAAGCAGTCGAGGGGTGCATGACTGGGAAGAACCCCACTTTTGAAAAGGAGGTAAGAAGATGTTTTCAGTAGGCGATAATGTAGAAATTGTTGAGAATATTGCACACGACGATTATGCGTGTGACGATTTAATTGGCGCTGTTGGAACTGTTATTGATGTTAATTTCGATGAGCCGGAAAATGTCAATGGAATATTGAATGCAAAATTTTGCATCTCATTCGAGGATGCCTATGAGTCCACTTGGGAGCTAGACGCTTATAATCCTAATTGCCGCTGGGTTCTTGAAAATGAGATCCGGTTAGTTGCTCCAATAGAATCCTTTGAGGACGAACTTCTTAAATTGTTGGGAGGGAATGCTGAATGAAATTTTCTGTGGGAGATAAAGTTCAATGTAGCTGGCGTCAGACCGCAAGGCGCTTATCAACGAGCTATGCTAATACTGCGGGAAGTACAAACAAGCACACGAGGGCGCCTGTGACGGGTGCAAATGGAGGAAAGTGTGATGGATGCCATAAAGTTTATTGAGGAACGCAACAGAATGTGTAAGAGTTTTGGTGATAGATGTACTGGGTGCCCAGCTTATAATGCTTGCAATGATAAGCTATGTGGTTGTGCAGTTATTCAAGATTCAACGCTGGACGCTACGGCTCAGATTGCTATAGTCGAGGAATGGTCTGCTGCACATCCGCGCAAGACACGGCAGAGCGTGTTTCTTGAGCACTGGCCGGAGGCGGAACTCGTAAACGGGTGCTTGGCGATATGCCCCAAACGCATTTCCGCTAATTACCGGAATGGAAACGCGGATTGTACAAATCGGTCGTGCGCTGACTGTCTCTACAAGTTCTGGATGCAGGAGGTAGAATGATGGACTGTTTTAATCATCTCTGTGGATTCCGTCAGAACACAACAACCAGTTATGACAATTGTGAGTGCTTGGCGTGTCAGAATAGGTGTGATGGGACATTTGCATATTCCGCAGACTGCTATATACTGACCGCAGACGAAATTGCAAAGGATGAACTTATCCTTTTGCCAAAGGAAGAACAACCATCATTCGAGGAAGAATTACTAAAATTATTTGGAGGTGAATGATAATGGCAAAATTCAAATTAGGCGACAGAGTGGTTGTTGTTAAGAAAAATCCACACAGTGGTTTAGATGAAAGCCATTTTATTGGAGAGGCTGGTGAGGTTGTTGCAGTATGTGGCTCGGATTATGTTTCGATCATGTTCGATAATCACAGCCTTGAAGGTTTATGGAGTTGTGATATACCAGGGGCAGAGCCAATCAATCGTCGTTTTCATGATTACTGCTTAGAGCCTGAACCTGCATGCGAAGATTTTTTTGACCAGCTCTCGAACATACTTTCGTTGTAAAACCCAGACAGGGTTATACATAAATAATTTTAATGCCCAAAATGGGCGAAAGGAGTCAAACTATGACTAAGATCACTATCCATGGAGACGCACTCGTACTCACTTCCGGCCTGAAGCTGGAGACCCTGCGTAAGACTAAGAAGTATCGTCCCGATGCTCTGGTTCTGCGCGACAAGGAAAAGAACCCTGTTTTCAGCATTGATGTTGGCACTAAGACTGCCAGCGCCAATAAGAATGGCGTTGTGTTCGTAAGCGCTTCTCACGACGAGAATGGCTACGCGACCTACACCGAGATGATTCCCACTGGCATGTCTGCCACCGAGGCTAAAACCTACGCTGAGGACAAGTTCGGTGCCATCATCTTGAAGATGAATGCTCTGGAGGAGACTCTTGGTACTACTCTCGCCGAGATCGAGGCTGAGGTTGCTTCCGTTCAGGCTGCCATCGATGTCCAGTAAGCTGTAAACAGCACAGTACAATCAAGCCCCGTGGCTAACTGCTGCGGGGCGCAACTATGTCCCTAAAAAATAAATTTACATAACAAAGGAGAAAAAATTATGGTAAGCATTACTCTGACTAACAACATGGATCGTAAGACTCTGCTCGTAGACGCTGAGAAGACCATTCGAGAGGTTCTCGATGAGAACAATGTAGATTATTCTACCGCCACCCCCGCGCTGGACGGTACTCCGCTGCGTGCCGGTGAGATGGACAAGTCCTTTGCCTCCTACGGCATTACTGAGTCCTGCCGCCTGTCCTGCATTACGAAGACCTCCAACGCCTGATAATACCTCATGCCCCTCTTCGGAGGGGCAATATGCTGAAGTAACTCAAAGGTAGAGTGGCGCACTCGTAAAGCGCAGGTTCCCAGTTCAAGTCTGGGCTTCAGCTCCAATAAAAAATCACTACGGGAAAGAAGGGCGTGAACATATGACTTTTGAATTTCGCAATTGCAGTTACTACCGAGGCAATGAAAAGGATGGCAGTTTTACTTCTGGCTACTTAGTGAGTGACAGCATTGAAGGGGCGGCAAATTTTCTGCGTAAGGCATTTTCTTACTGGGATGATTTTCTTAGTTATAATTTCGTTAGAGCAACAAACTATTCTTTGCCTTTAGGTGTAAATTTTGTAATCTCAGGAACTTTTATTAGTTCCATAGAAAACGGGACGGGAGAATTTCGGTTCATTCGTAAACCAGAGTGGACACATCTTCCACCAAAGGAATTTGTGAAAGAAGGATTCTTAAAATGTTAACAGAGATGGAAATAAAAAGTTAGTTACTATTCCAATGAATATTTTTTGGGAGGTATGGTTAATGGTAAAGCCAATTAAGGTGAATGGAGTTACCGTCTATTGCGGTGATTGTATTAACTTCTCATTATCGCCGGAGGATGAACCATGTAAAAATTGTTGGAGAGCGATTTACCACGAAAAAGATATCAGCAAAGTTTGCATTGAGGATATCGCTTTTTATCCAAAAGACAAAGAACATTTTCTCGCTTTAGAGAGCATGGTTAAGAAATATAAAGATCAAATTTCTGCAATGAAAGTGGACGCAAAAGTGAATGGTTTATCTTTTGACGAACTTCTTAAGCAGTTTGCACATCACAGGGCAATAGAGGTATATGTAGACAGTAAAAAGTTGAAAGGAGAATCGACTGATGAATAAACCAACTAAAGAAAAATCTATAAGAAAAAACACTATGTGGATATGCCAAATTGCACTTGGTATTGCACTGTATGTTGTCGTAAGTATGGTGCTCAAAATACCGATTGGCATTGGCCATATTTCGCTTGACCTTGGGTATATAGTGCTTGCGGTTTGCTGTATGAGGTTCGGGATGCTTGGCGGCGCGATTGTAGGCGGTGCGGGGTGTACTGTCGTAAGCTTGCTTTCTTCGGGTTGGTTTCCACTTGGTTGGATGCTTGGCAATGTTCTGATTGGGATCATTTGTGGGAAAGCCTACCAGAAAAATGAGAGTTTGTGTGGGTCAAACATTGCAATAACCGGTGTGGCAGTTTTACTTGGCGTCGGCGTTGTTAAAACAGCTGTCGAATGCTTGCTCTTTTCTATCCCCCTTGCAGTAAAGATTCCGAAAAATATGGTCGCAGCGGTGATGGATACCATAGTGATGTCAATTGGTTTATTTGTTGCGTGCCGTCTTTCACGCAAAGGAACCTAATCACAAATTAGTTACCATTGCTGGCGTAGCTCAGTTGGTAGAGCAGATGTTTTGTAAGCATCAGGTCGGGGGTTCAAGTCCGTCCGCCAGCTCCATTCATAAAATAAACTATAAAGGAGAAATGTAAAATGATTCGAAGTATTCGCAACACAACATTTACGGACAACAAGTTTTCTACGATTTGCACCAATATCCCAGTAACACCAATCGGCGGAGAGGAGTGTTATTCTCATGTCTTGAGAGCACTGGTCTACCCCAGAGATAAGGAAAATACATACAACCTCCAAATTGCAAACAGCAATTATGCAATTCCAACTGAGCGGAACACGGTCTATTTGATTTCCGGCGAAAACGCTTTGTCTTGGCTTGGGGAGAATAAATCTGACATTATTGCCGCTGGCTTCAAGCAGAATGAGCTGGTAAGTCTTTTCGTTTCCAAGCAGAAAAATGTCGGTTGGGCATTTATTGATGAAAACAATAACCGTTCCATCATCTACAGCGAAAAGATCGATTCGTCATTTGGTCGTATGCTGGCTTGCATTGTGCAGAAGCTCTTCCCTGCGACCTTTGCGGGCAAGCCTCTCGACAACGACGAGCTTGATCTCGTAAAATCGATTTCTCGCAATGATGAAAATATGTTTGCTGACGCATCTCAGAAACTGTATGACCGTCTTGATCTGCGTGAGATGTTCATCCGCTCTGCTCTCAGTGACATTGATGTGAAATTTGAGAAGAGTTCGTTGGAGCGAATGAAAAGTGAATACACGAGAATTAAGAGCAACATAGAGAATCTTCTTCGGCAGCTCGATGACCTTTACGACAGAGACCATTTTAACACCCTGCAAATTGCGGCTCTTGAAGAAAAAATTCGCCGTAATGATGGCAATGAAGGGGAATTTCTCAAGTTTTTTCTCCGGTGCAAGGATCTCATCCTGGAAGATACGAACGAAAGGCTTATCTCCTTTTATATTAAGGGTTATTTGGACTCTTTTGATGAGGATAGCTTCGAGCGTTGCCTCAACAACGACTACAGCTATTTTTATGGTAACTATGGCGAGCGGAAGAACATCAAGTCCAAAAATGATATGAAGCTGTTCTTGGATAGCGTCTTCGGCGAGAACCCGAAGTTCAAAATTCGCACTTGGGCACATTTTGTCTTGGATGTTGCTGGTACCTTGAGTCCAGATAAAAGAGAGACCAATCTGGCAGAGCTCAAGACTTATCTGCCTCACCCTCATCTCTGCGGTTTCCATTGCATGGGTGGTAATGCTCGAATCATTGATCGTATGATGGGCGAGAGAAATTACCTTGGGGCAGTTGAACAGGCTATTGGTTCTACTCACAATATCAACTTTGATGACTCGACGGTTGGCGCCAATTTCATTGAAAAGATCTGCTCTTCTAATGAGCGTTTCATTGAGTTCGAGGATGGTTCGGTGCATACCGTGAAAGAAGCTATGGAGGTGTTGAAGAATGGCTAAGATGATTAACATTCCCAAAGAGACAATTGCGGAAATGATTCGAGAATTCACGGAGAAGATCTCCTCCGCTAAGAGCTTCGAGGGTGGCAAGTTTACATACACCAAGGAGTTCAAAAGTGAGAAGACGGGTAAAGCGAAGATTATTTTCACCCCTGAAGCCTATTCCAAGATGATTACTTTGGTTAACAATTTTGACTCTGAGGTAGCATGGTATGGATATGTAGACAGAGTGGGTGATGCCGGCTTCAAAATCTCAGATGTTTTTGTGTACCCGCAAGTCGTTACTGGTGTGAATGTGGACACGGATGAGGATGAGCACAGAGCTTTTCTCGAGAAAATCCCCGATGAGGACTACAACCGTATCCGTTTCCAAGGTCACAGCCATGTAAATATGGGGACAAGCCCGAGTGGTACTGATCTCACTGACCAGGCAACCAGGGTAGGGAATAGCTCACCTGATACATTTTGGGTGTTTGTGATTTGGAATAAAAAGAACGAGCACAATGCTAAGATTTACGACCTCGCTAACAATGTGCTTTATGAGAATGGAGATATAGATGTCTCTATTGAGTTCGATAACGGTGAGTTCCTTGAGGAGTCCAAAAAACTCGTAAAGACAAAGACCTACACTTATCCGGGCACAGGATCGTATAAGGGCTCTGCAAAGAGCGGTACTTATGATTACGGATATGGTGGTTACGGAGGATGCGGTAGTCGATGGGAAGATTTTTGGGACGACTATGGTTATCCGTATGGCAACTACGGTAAGAAACAGAATAAAAAAAACAAAAGTGAGGATTATTCCAAAGCCACGAACTTGGTAAAAGCTGAGGTCATAAGTGGTGGAATTACCGAAGATATTGACTTAGAGGAGGAATATGCAGATGATGGATTTGTCAAAGAGCTTCGAGTTCTTTAATCCGGATAAGTGTGCGAAGACCCGCATCCATATTATCGGCTGTGGCAGCGTCGGTTCTACTTTGGCGGTTTGTTTGGCTCGGTTGGGTTTGACGAACATTTCTCTTTACGACTTCGATGTCGTTGAGGCACATAACCTTGCCAATCAAATGTTTACGACTGAGGATATTGGCAAGCCCAAGACTGCGGCGGTTGCCGAAATGCTTCATAAAATCAATCCAGATATCGATTCAGAGCTGAAAATCTTTGATAAGGGATATGACAAGCAGCGTCTGAGCGGATATGTTTTCCTCTGCGTAGATAGCATTGAGCTTCGGCGGAGAATCGTCAAGGAAAACGCAACAAACATGAACATCAAAGCTGTCTTTGATTTCCGGACACGGCTTACTGATGCTCAACACTACGCAGCCAACTGGTCTGATCCTAAGATGCAGGACAATCTGCTTCGCTCTATGGAGTTTACCGAGGAGGAAGCAAGAGCGGCAACTCCTGTATCTGCCTGCAATGTATCTCTTTCAGTTGCGGGAACGATTTGGACTATCGTTTCTTTTGGGGTTTCCAACTTCGTAAACTTTGTAAATAAAGGTGTCCTTAAGAAGATTATTCTGGTGGACGCTTTTAATTTTGCCATTGATACCTATTAAATGATTTTTTGCAACGATATTTTTGTTTTCAAAACAAAGCATTTCGTTTTAAGCGAATGTATTAAATTGCCAGCCAAAAGGAACGGGATACCGCGAAGGCAGCCTTCAGGTACCTGGCTCAGGTGAGGTGAAGTGGAATATCATCGTTAACCAAGACAGACATAGGTTAACTGCGGGAAAACAAATCGCTAATATTCACCACTTATCCAGAAACCAACGCACGGCAAATACAAGCATAACACAGCCGGAATCCCAGCCCACCGGTGCAGTGGCCCGGGAGTTGATCATCGCGCACATCTTAGGTTGCAAAAGTAAAACAGTGTTATAGCTCATTGAGCGCATTTTGGTATAACCGAATGGTAAGCATGGTCACAGACAAGAGGCACGCCGGAGCAGATCCCAGACATCCTGGCAGGTTCGAGCCAGTCTCTTATGGCAAAATAATGGCCCAAACCATCAGAAAGCCACGCTTAAGATGGCCTTATTCCATCTGAAACGCCGTCACTAGAAGCAGCAACTAGCAGGTCAGCGAGTCTTCAGGCGCCTCCGGCGTCATCAGGAAAGTGTTTTAGACTGTTTTATTTTATACAAAAGAAAGGAGTTTTTATATGCCATATGTAACCACATTTATGACAAGAGCAAAGAAGCAACTTACCCTTGAGGATGTTCTCTTTGGTGTGAAAAATCTCAGCCCGTATATTAACGGAGTGGACTTCGGGACATCCACAAGAACCTACGAATACAAAAAGCTCCCCCAGGAGCTAATAGAAATGGCGCGAGTGCCGTATCTTATCGGGAAGCTGAAGAGTTTCAATCGTACTTACCAGCCGAAATTTGATGCGAACAACATGCGAGAGCATTATAATTCTTTCAAAATTCCAAAGAAATCCGGCGGTTGGCGTCAGATCGATGCGCCGGATGACGAACTGAAACAAGCTCTGTATAGTCTCAAGGCAATCTTCGAGAATGATTTTAAGGTTCTATATCATACGGCTGCTTTTGCTTATATCAAGGGTAGAAGCACTACAGATGCATTGAAAGTTCACCAAAAAAACAACAGCAACTGGTACCTCAAGACGGATTTGAGTAATTTCTTTGGTTCGACAACATTGGATTTCACAATGCGGATGCTATCCGTGATTTATCCCTTCTGCGAGGTTGTTAAATATGAGGATGGCGAGAAAGCGCTACGAGATGCTATCTCTCTCTGTTTCCTCGATGGTGGACTGCCGCAGGGAACTCCGATTTCTCCGCTTCTTACAAATGTCATTATGATTCCCATTGATCATGAAATCTCTCGGCGATTGAGAGCCAGCGAGACCAACGATTTTGTTTATACGCGCTACGCCGATGATGCTACGGTTTCTTCCAAGAAAGGTTTCTTGTTCATGGGCGTCATCGAGATGATGAACGATGTATTTAAGAAGTTCGATGCGCCATACACCATTAAGAAAGAAAAAACACATTACGGCAGCAGAGCAGGTCGAAACTGGTGTCTTGGTTTGATGATCAACAAAGACAACAAAATCACTGTTGGACACGAGAATAAAAAGGTGTTCAAGGCAATGCTGAATAACTACATAGTTGCAAGAAAAGATGGTAAGGGCTGGCCGCCGGAAGAAGTAATGACTCTGCGTGGCAAGCTTTCTTATTATAGCAATGTGGAGCCTGAGTATTTTGATTATGTGATCTCTTGGTACAACAAAAAGTATCATTGCGATGTCATCAAGATGATGGCAGACGATGTTGCTGCGTAAGGAGGGGAGTATATGAGAAAGTTTCAAGTTGGAGATGTTGTGCAAATCGTAAACCATCAAAGATTGCCCTGGAGACTTGATAAATATCGGCGCAGTAGTTGTGTTGAGTTTATTGAGGTTATTGGTTTCAGCGACCGCGAGTATCGCATCTGTATTCATGAAAACTCTGGTGGGCAAAGAATCGAATGGGCTGTTCCTGCATTCCTCGAAAAAGTTCAAGTAGAGGAGCCTTTTACCTTTGAAGATGAACTGATGGCTTTGTTGGGAGGTGCATCTGTATGAATCCGAAGATACATGAATTAAAAATCTGGCCACCGTACTACAGAGATGTAGTGAACGGAGTTAAGACTTTTGAGGTTCGTAAGTACGACAGAGACTTCCGTGTGGGTGATATTCTGATTCTGAAAGAGTATAACGGTGAATATACCGGAAAGTCTGTGATAATGCGTATCTGCTATGCGTTGTCCGACCCGGATTTTGTTAAAGACGGATATGTGATTCTTGGAATTCAGGGGGTGTGAGCATGCTGGAATATCCTTATGTTGATTTGGATTTGCTGAGGACATATGCTCTGAAGATTGACCATTGGAGTAGAACCATGGTCGATACGATGAAATACTCTGTTCGTTCCTATACAGGTATCCTGCGTTGCGACATGAAATGGAATTGTGATAAAGCGGTGTATTATATCGTGCAAAATACGATGCTATGCAGAACCTTGAATAATTTTGCAGAAGACAGACCAACAATAACATGGGACGAGTTCGTCGAGATGTCTTCTCCGCAGGAAGATTTCTCAGAACAGCTTGCAGCGTTGCTTGGAATATAAGGAGGGAATGGTATGGATTACCCTTATATTAACTTGGATCTTCTCAAGGAGTATGCTGTGTGCTTTTATGGGCATGTTAGCGAATGGGCGAATACATTGCGACACGCAGTAAGAGTTCACGATGGTGAATCTTTTCAATGTCGTATGGAGTGGAATTGCCTGTCTGATGGCAGTTATTTTTTAAGGAAGACTGGATTCGGTTATATAATGTCTTGCGTTCCAATAAACGCTTCGCCATATCCAGTTATCACCATCGAGAAATTGATTGAAATGTCAAGTTCACCTGACGATTATGATTTTTCAAACGAACTTCAAGCGCTTTTAGATAATTAAGGAGGATGTGAAATGTTTTCAAGAAAACTCAGACTGATCATTGATCTTAAACTCAATGGTATGGAAGATAAAGAAACTATTTATTCTGCCGATGAGATAGGCGAGGGTATGGAAGCATACATTGCGGAAGATGGTAAGACAATTCAAATCAAGAGCACTGGAGTTGATTTGAACAAAGCCATAAAGAAAATCGACGCATTCCTGGCAATCCCCGTTTTTAAGACGACCTGCGCTTGCTGTGGAGAAAAAATTAACGAGGGATACTACAACGAAGACGATTGCGTTACATATTGTTCTGAAGAGTGTCTCGAGAATGAACTTAATGCCGAGTTTGGCGAAGGAAATTGGAGAGAGGCAACAGAGGAAGAAGTTGCCACAGTTAGAGAATCTGGCGAGGGCGGCTTCTTTTATGCTAAGGCAGACGGCGAGGAAGATTGGATCAATCTCCCTATCTATTGGGTAGATTACACCGAAGAGGACGAATAAAAGAAAGGAGCCGCCCATGAAGGGCGGCGGCACACCATGAAACAGAAAGAATGTGCTACGACCATAGTAGTATATTTTTGCTAACTTGTCAACATTTAAGGAGGTATTAACTATGAAACACAATTATGAAATGATGAAGAAGCGCATGGAGAAAGGCTACGGCATGAAAGACCTTGCCGACAAGGTTGGGCTCTGTACCGCTACCGTTTCCAAAATCGAAAAGAACTTTACTCGCTCCAGATTGGAGAACTATCAGAAAATTGCTTCTGCTCTTGATTCCACGGTGGACGAGCTTTTCTCAGAAAATAAATAATTAAAAAAAATTGCAACGATATTTTTAGCGACTGCTAAAGCAGCTCGGTATAACCGGCTGTAACGCATTGTGAGGGCAAGAAGGACGCCAGGGAGTCTGATTAGTGAAAGCGAGAAGGCCGGCAGCTCGCTGCTCGAGGTCATAGACTAGGTCAAAGTCCTATAAACAGTACAGGATTTCACACCTTGGCCATTCAAACTAAAGTCAAATCCGACTTAATTTGGCCAGAAGCTCAACTTAAGACGACGAAGAGACGATCTGAACTTGGAGCAGATATCTCAGGTTGCAATAAATAGGAGGAGTTAATTGTGTTGGATGTTAATTTGCTTAGGTCTCGTTATTTTCGATGGCCGTTAACGGAAGAACAACAATGGGAGCTGATTTAAATGGAAGCAAACCTTGACTTGATGCGGAATAACTGGATTACCTGTCCACATGGCATATACAGAGAAGCAATACTTGAAGCAATGAAAGATGCGGGAATCAATTTCAACGGATGGCATATGGATAGCTGCGTATCTGTATACAAAATAAATGGCAATCGACTTGATATTAGATGTGGTTCAGAATTAAACCGGAGTGAGTCTATTTCGTATCTCGATCTTTTTGAGCCTAATATACCGGATTTCTCAAAGGAACTATTTAATCTTTTGGAGGTGTAATTATGTTAAACATTGACTTGATGCGGGTTAAACCACTTCGCGGGCCATTAAAAAGAGGTGACGCTGATGAGCTTCAAAAGGCACTAAAAGATGCTGGAATAAAGAACCCCGATTATTGGTATTTTAATTCGTCCTTGTTGTATCTCATAAATGAGGATAATTATGTTCGTACAGATGATATTTGCGAGCACTCTGATTGTATCACTTTCGAAGATCTCTTTGTGGAAGATTGCAAAGAGTATCAATTTGAGAGTGAGCTGATGGCTCTGTTGGGAGGTTAAGTATGCTTGATGTAAGAATAATGGAGAAGCATCCGATCCGTGGATTTAATGATGAGAATGATACGGGGTTAGATTTGAGGCTTGAATTGATTGACGCCTTAAAAGAAGAGGGTATAGGAAATTGGTCATGGGTCTATGACAGTTATGCATATGCCATTGTTTCTGGGGAAGTTGTTTACATGAATGACCCTTTGGAGTTAGAATACTACGGCTTCACGGAGGACGATTTAATTGATGTTGAAGATCTCAGAACAGTAGAAATTGAGAATTTTGAAGATGATTTATTGAAGCTTTTAGGAGGGGAAAAGAATGATTGAGTATAACAAAATTGAAACAGTGTTTAACAGAGACACTACCGGAACAAAGAAGCTTATCCGTGGCAACTGGCGGAATGAAGCTGTGGAGTATCTCAAGGACAGCAAGTGGCAGTTCACAGAGAAGTTCGATGGTACCAATATTCGTGTCATTTGGGATGGTCATTACATCAGTTTTGCAGGAAGAACGGACAAGGCTACGATCCCGCAGTTCCTCTTAGAGTACCTCAACAATACATTTTCGACTCCGGAGGTCGAGCAGCTTTTTGAACAGACATACGGCGAGAAACAGGTCATTCTGTTTGGCGAGGGGTATGGCCCGAAGATCCAAAAGGGTGGAAGCTATCGAGAGGATGTGTCTTTTATCCTTTTTGATGTTCTTGTCGGAGAGAATTATCAGGAGCGCAAATGGGTGGAACAGACGGCGACTATGCTTGGTATTGATGTAGTCCCAATCGTGTTGGAGGGTACCATCGACGAAGCAATTGCTTTTGTTGAGGGACATCCAAAGTCCACGATGGGTACAGCATTTATGGAAGGCGTTGTTGGGCGTCCGGCTGTTGAGCTTCGAGACCGCACAGGCAAGCGCATCATTGTGAAAATCAAATATGAAGATTTTCGTGCGATGTAAAGGAGGACAACATGGGAGACCGTACATATTGTGACAACACGAGTTGCCCATTCAAGGACTGTGATCGCCATTACAGCAATATTAAGGTTTCAACGCTGGTGAGTGTTGCCAGCTTTGGAGCTGATTGTCGGAGATACATCGGCTATGTAGTACACGAGCTTCAGAAAAATAATTATAAGGAGGCATGGTGCGGAGCGAGGAAGACAAATGTTTAATGTTAAATGTCCAGAGTGCGGAGGTAAACTCGTATGCCACTGTTTGTATGGTTCAGATGAAACATCTTCCGGCTTGACGGAGAGAATGTATTGTTGTGTCGAGTGCCTTTCCACATGGACAACGCAGGGAGATGGTGAGGACGAAACAGAGCTGCAGCGATACTTTTTCGGATGAATATTTGCAGAGGGAGGAATATTTGTGGGGCTATTCTGCAGGCATGATATGCAGTTTGTGGGCAGATATAAATATGTGAGAGGATATAGTTTATTCCAATGCCGAAAATGCGGAAAGTATTTTCGCCATAATCGGTGTCTTGATTATTGGTGCCGCATGAAATACATAGATGAAACCGAGTGGATATTCAAGGAAGAAAGGATGAGTGAAAAATGATTACGATTGTTTTGCAAGTGATGTGGACGATTATGGCTGTTCTTCTTACAAAGAACTATTACGACAACAGTAGCTATCGTTGGGCTGTTATCAATGCTGGCTTTTCTGGCGCGATGGTTTTACTGACGATTCTCGAGGTTCTCACAACTTGCTTCGGGGTGGTGCTTAAATGATTACGAGCCTTAAAATCAAAAAATACATACGGTCAGCAAATCGTGTTGCCAAAAGCATAAATAATTCTATAGCGGAGGACGATCTGTGGCGTGGCAGGTTTATTATGCGACAGAAGAAATTTCAGTTTTATCAGTACGATGACAAATCTGGGCTTCATGTGACTTTTTGGTATGAGTTTGAGGATCTCAAGACCGGGCAGAAAAAGATTTATCTCTTTAATAACCTGGAGATGGACTTCAATGGGCCGTTTGTATCTCATGCATGGTGGGCGATGAACTCGTTTATTGTTGAATATTGTGATGTTTGGCGCGAAGATGGCAAAGAAGCTATCTACGCCGATAAAACTGTTTATAGGAGGAAGTAAAGTGGAACCTATAATTAACCCGTGGGTATTTTACCTGATTGATGGTGCCAGCGACTTGAAGTGGGGAGCGCTTATCTTTGGCATTGTAATCGGACTTATTTTGCTTGGCTGCGGTGTATATTCTATTGGTATATCGTACAGCAAGGAAGAATGGGAATCTGCAAAAAAGAAAATGAAAACAGGAACAACTATTTGCATCATCGGTATTGTGCTTTTCTTGATTGTGCCATCTTCGGAAACGGTGATGAAGATGATCATAGCTAAAAATGTAACATACGATGCCGTAGACGCTGCAAAAGATGTTGTTGTTCAGGTTTATAACGATATTCTGGCATTGTTTCAGAAGTAAATAATTCATGTTGCAATTCTTTTACATATAAAAGGTTCTTAGGTTTTATCAAGAATATGACAATACCGGTATCATCGCTGGAGGCTCAGGATCGTCGAACGATCCTTTCGCCCCAGTTCATACTGGTCTTTGAAAATCCTTCGAGTTTTCTGAGATGCTTTTCTTCTCATAGAGAACATCAGCATCTCAGAAAACAAGAAGGCTTATCAACGAGAACATGAATAAAGGAGTAAATATGATTTACGATTATGAAGTAGAGAAAATAAGCAATGATAAAACCAGTTCTGAGTTCTATGTTGCAATGAGCAAGAGCTTGAGAGGCTGTGTTGGGCAAGGCGCTACAACTGAGGAGGCAATTGCTGAGCTGGAAGAAAACGAGAAGGTGTGGCTTGATACAGCTATTGAGTATGGAATTCCTATTCCAGCGGTTCCTGAGAGATGATTATTGGACATCTGTTATGGTATGATGGGGTTGCTCAATAAGTGAAAATATGGTAGAGTTTAAATATTGGAGGTGTTGTTGTGAGGTTGTTTAAGAAGAAAGAGAAGGAACCGGAGGTATTTTATGATTCGAAGATATCATTTGACGGCGGATTAACCTTTTGCACAGCTGAGGAGGCAATGCCGATTATTGAGGAACTAAAGATATGGAACAAGATTTATAATTCGTTTGATCCGAAAATTTTTGAACGAGTTAGAAAGACATCTTTTGAATATACACCATTATCTCTTTTGAAAAAATACTTATCTTATTCTCCCAACAATATTGTTATGGGAAAGAAAAAAACGGATATTTGGATTATTGGGGATTTCAGATTTGCTTCATTAGAAGACTCGGATTTCGGCGAAGAGTATATGCAATATAAAACATATTATGATGACAATACCATTTTTGTATTGTCGTGTGGTTTCTACCCATTTAATAGGCCTTGCATTATGGAGCGTTCCGTAAGGGTAAATATCGGAGGATGCGGAATAAAGTATTACAAAAAACAATCGTTAATTTGGAATAGCGCAAATGTCGAAGTCGAAGATAGGTTAGATATTGAGAGTTGCTCCAATTCCGAATTTCTCATAGAACCAGGAGAAATCATTGAATTTAAGGGTATTAGGATTTTCACTTTTGGCGGAGGCTTTCCTATTGAGTGCTTTAAAGAGATCAATACTCCAATCGAATTTGAAGGTTCAAATATAACAGAAGAAACAATAGAGCACGCTAGAGAAAATCTTGCAAAGCACAATTGGGAAGTAGATTATGTTGCGACCTATTATGCCCCTAACAATATTCATCTTTCTTTAGCTCCTGGATTTTATACTCCTAATATCATCACCAATTTCTTTGATGAGCTGCAAGAGAAATTGAAATATAAACACTGGTATGTGGGAGCTTATAATATGGACAGGGACTTTGAAAACAATATTACGGCGCTTTTTAGGAAGCCAGTATGCATAAATGTGGAGCAAGTAAAGAGCGAAGCTCCCGCGTTACCTTCTACAAACAATTCATTTTCATTCAAGGAAATAAAATAAAAGTATCGAAGAGCAGCCCGAAAGAGCTGCTTTTCTATTAAGATGGAGGGCTTTATGCATTCATGGGTAGAGTATCGTTTCATGATTTTAATCAAACAGTTGAATGCGGATTTAGAACAGGTTCATGGAATATCTGAGGAAGATAGATCTTCTATTCAAGATGTAATAGATGAACTCAGCCGAGTTGTATTGGAAACTTTTAAGTAAGGGAGGAATTAACTCATGGCAAATATAAATACTTGCTGCGCCGATAGACCGTGCCAGTATAAAAGAATTTGCGAGGTAAGCTACCTGGATCATTTGATATCTTTGTATAGAGATATCAGTGCTGATACAACCATTCCTGCAGGTGACAAAGACGAGATCATTAGTAAGATTTATACACTTGAGCTACTGGTTGAGCGTTATAGTGCTTGAAAGGGATGATTTGATATATGGGTGTATGCATCAGCAAAGGAAACAGCAAACTTGGCGAGATAAAAAGTGTCTCACTTCCATCTGGGCTAACTTGCATCAAGTGTGGTTGTAACAAGAAGTGCTATGCCAAAAAGATTGAACGACTTCGACCAAGCGTAAGAAACTCGTACATCAGAAATCTTACCATGTTGGAAGAAGATCCGCAGACCTACTGGAGAGAGGTTGAAGCAGCTATTATGACTTCGAGGTTTTTTCGATTCCATGTAAGTGGGGATATACCTGACTGGGATTATCTCATTAAGATGGTTTCGATTGCGGTGAGAAATTTACATTGCGAGATTCTTTGCTTCACAAAAAAATATGAGATAGTGAACCACTATCTTAGCAATGTTGGAGAGCTGCCACCTAATTTACATATGATATTTAGCGCATGGGTTGACCTGAAAATGGTTAACCCTTTTCATTTGCCTGAAGCGCATGTTTTGTATAGAGACGGCACAACAACGGCGAGGGAAGATGCAAAAAAGTGCGGCGGTAATTGTACGGAATGTGCTTGTATTTCTGGTGGCTGTTGGTCATTAAAAAAAGGCGAACAGGTTGTGTTTAAGGAGCATTAAGGAGGAATGACATTTGAAGAAATGGAGAAAACCTCCGACAATGCCACACTGGTGGTGGGCAGGTCAAGATGGCTGCTGGTTCTGCAAGGTTCGTAATGCTTGTCACAATTGTAGTGTGATTAAGAAGGCGCGGAAACAGTTCTTTGCGAAAAAAGAAAAGGGGAAGAATTCAGAGAATAGAAAATAAAAAGACACAATGGGATGTGGGCTTAGAGACAGCCATCATCTAAGGAGTAAATCGTGGCAATGACTGTAGTTAAATAAGAGAAAACCTTATCGCGAACAGTCTTCAGCGGATGAACATAGCGCTTTGCGCAAGGCTAAAACCGAGCACGGTACTGAAAAGTAAGGCCGATATCCGCTTGAACTCAATGGCGTGGTAGCTCCCGCCTGTGCGCAGATTTGTCTCAGCAAGCATTAAGCTGCACATAGGGATATGCCTTGTTGACATGGATTTTTTGGCGTGATAGCACACCATTGTAAATTTTAAAAGAAGAAATGTATGACAACATGAAAGGATGATATGATATGGCGCTATATAAAATAGGTGTTACAGAAGCAGGCGACGCAGGGGTTGACTTGTCTTGGGAGGAGAAATTAGATGATGTCGATGCTGCTGTTCTTATTACGAAGTGTGTGTCACCAGATTTCTTCGATGCCGCTCTTGAACACAAAGACAGACTCATTGTCCATGCGACAATCACTGGATACGGGCACTCTGCTTTGGAACCTAATGTACCAACTCCATACGAGGAGTTTGCCGCAATTATGGAGTTGGCTAAGGCTGGGTTCCCGATGGAGAAAATCGTCATTCGCATCGACCCCATCATCCCCACAGAGAAAGGACTTTCAGTTGCATACCGTACAATGATTTCCTTTATGGAAATGGGATTTCAGCGATACAGAGTGAGTGTTATTGATATGTATCCGCACGCAAGAAGCCGGTTCAAAAAGGCTGGATTGCCGCTTCCCTATGGCGATAACGGCTTCGCTCCGTCCCAAGCACAGCTTTCAAAAGTGGACGATATGCTGCGGCAAGCAAAGCAGTTCTGGGAAGGGCTGGATAACGGCAAAGTTCTCAGAATTGAGTCCTGTGCAGAACCCGGTCTTACGGAGCCGATTGCCTGTGGCTGCATTTCAGACTACGACCTCAATCTGCTTGGATTTTCTGAGGATGCAGAATCAAACGGGGCTGGCTATCAACGAAAGGGCTGTATGTGTTATGCAGGGAAAACTGAACTGCTGAAACATAAGACGAGATGCCCCCACGGGTGTCTCTACTGCTACTGGAAAGATATAAAAGGTTAATTCTATATTCAGTGGTATATTGACCCGGAGGATGACAACGGCGTTGAGTTACCAAACGAAATCACGATTCTCAATGACATCGAAGATGAGGAAGCCATCTCTGACTATATCTCCGATGTAACTGGATTTTGCCACAAGGGATTTGAGTTGGAGGAATAGCTGTGAGGACTTGGACAGATGAAACAACCGGCTGCAAGATGTGCGAACCCGATTGCGCAGATGAATGGCTCTTTCAGATTTGGGCTGTTGGTTGCGACTATGACGGCGAGAACGCAGTGGAAGGTTTGAAAAGACTGATAGACGAGCTCGTAGGCATGAGCCAGAAAGCAAGGGACTGCTTACACAAAGGAAAGATATATTCGGGGGAGGAGTAAATGGACAGAGAAGTATTTGAATTGTTTAATGCATTCATAGACCGCTTTAAAGCCGCAACCTTTATTTGCCGAGGCTGCGGTGAAATTATTTACCCTAAAGTTACAGCGAACGAACAAGGGATTTTTATTGAAAGCAATCGTGCTGAGGTTAGAGGGGGCAAGAGAAATTATTGTATTGAAAAAGATGTTTGTGAAGAGTGCTTAAAGAAAGTTAGCTTAATCAGGTGGTAAAAATATTTTACAAAAAGGGGAGCAAGCACATGGCAAAGTATCAAGTATTATTTGCCCGTTACGGGTGGGTGACAATCGAGGCAGACTCCGAGCAGGATGCGTATCAAAAAGTCGAAGGATATGGGAAAGAAGATATCGAATGGTCGGATGATTTTGAAGCAACGGATTGTGATGAGTTGGACGAATGGAGTGATTGAGAATGAGTATGTGTTATTGGATGATAGAGGGAATCGGTCTTTGCGCAAGCAGCCTTGAGCCGCACCTCTCGAAGGAAAAAGTGGTTCGGTTCCTGCATAAGCAGCTCCCGGACAATGAGGAGATCGCCGAGCTGGTACGGACGGGCAACTTTGAAGAGCTTGATCTCGAGGGCCTGACCTGTGCGTGGGACAGACCCTGCGGAACCGGCCCTGTCAGCTTGAGAGACATTCTCTACAGTTCCTTCGATGGGCGCATCGGAGACCTCCTGGCTCACTGTGATGATACGGACACTCTCACATTTTGTGATGACGGAGACGGGAATGAGTATTTCTATTACCCTCCCTCTATGCCGTGGCACAGAACGGAGAACGAACCGGACAGTGCAGAAGAGGTTCATCGCCGGATCATCAAGGCGGTTCAGTGCCTTACCGACCTGTCGGAGACGGAGATCGAGAAGATGATCAATGACGATCTTTATGTATGCGGCTGCGGCTAAGATAGGAGGGTGCCTTTATGAATGTAAACATCATCGGGAACAAGGTTTTTGTAAATGGTTCTCCCCTGCCTCCGATTCCAGGTGCGAAATCAAGCGTGAGCCTGTCGCAGGTAGGCAATAGACTGTATGTCAACGGGTATGAATACCGTAATGGCCGCTGGAAGCGAACGCTGCGTTCAATTATTCACGCTTTGTTTTGAGGTGCTCCCAAATGCGTAAATGTACTATGTGTCAAAACCATGACTCCTGCTCTGAGCAAAGAAGAAGAGAGTGTCGTGTCCGTGATTATCTCTTTTTCCGTCCCACTTTTGTTGGTAGGTGTGATAATTGCGGTGCCCCATTGTATGCAGATAGCATTCGCTACGAAGCAACGATTGGCAGGCAGACACTGGAGTTATGTGAAAGTTGTTGTAAGAAAGTGTAGGTCGTTATGAACACAATGCTTTTCCCCGAAGATGTCACCAATGTAATTCAGTCCTTTTACCTCTGCAACAAAGGTGACGAGACAACCACTGACTTGCTCTTGACTGTTGGTGCCGAGCTTCTTGATATCTCCCCTGACAAAATGTTGGAGATTATTACGGAGGGATTCTGATGAAGAGTGGCGATAATCGTATTACCATTGAGTTGCCTAAAGGATTGAAGTTGGTTGCAGAGCGGAATATTGACCCCGAATATCAGAATGAAATCTATGTTGGCATCGAGAATCCGGACGGAATTTGGCACCAGAACTTAGTCGTTATTAGGAACGCATACTCCATTGACGATAATCTCATTGTTAATTGGAACCTTGGTAAATTTGAGGTTCTCGTCTATGCAAACAAGGATGATGTGGATTATACAAACAAATTCTCAGTTGAACTTCGTGACGACGAGGAACAGCTTTCTTTGCCTCCGACAAACCGATATCAAGACAAAAAACGGTGGTGAGGGTGGTGATTATATGAGGTGTGGAAATATTCGGATTCATGTTGAAATCCCTGTATATGCGGACAAAAACGACTGTTTTTGTGATAATAACCATGTTTCCTATTCAATCCCTGCCATTCGTAAAGCCTGTGAAACTACTTCAAACTTACCAATTATTCACTATGATGGACAAGGGACAGAAAAAGTCGTGGGCGTTGCACAATCAATTAAATGGAATCCGCATGGTTTTATTGAGGTGGACGGACAACTGTTATTTGGAGGGACAAATGAAACTGTCGAGTTAGGGAAAGATGATTGCGTCGTTTCAATGGAACTTAGCGCAGTCGGACTTGGATGTGAGCCAGACTGCTGCGACTTCTGTCCTGTCAATAGTGCATACGATGAAATCTTTAATCGTTTCACAGATGATGAAGGAGATAACAATGACGATGACGAGTAGAACCTATTATGAAACCGGCATTGAAACGCCGGAAATCCTTGGCTCTGGCTCTTCATTCTCCACCGTTATCACAACTACTGATGAGAATGAGGCGTTTCAGGCGTATCGTAGCGGCAACCGCAATTACCTGTTGAGAGCAACCTACAGTATTGATAGGCCGAGAATGATTGAGCGGTGGGACGAAGAACAGGAATGTTGGAGAACATGAAAGGGTGATTTTATGATTGATATTGTGTTAAAAGACGGGCAGTCAGGATACGACGCCGTAGGTGAGTACATCCGTAGGTACTGGAATCATAACATTACAGATACCGTCATCGTCTCAATCGGAACCTCTTATGACGGGAGTGCCTACGACCTTCGAAAAGAGGTCGCATCCCCACTGAACTTTGATGACATCGAATTCCTGTATGACTGGTGGGAAGGCGAAAAGTTTATCAAGCTATTCGGCATTAAGGCGGTCGGCGAATTTGATATTTCGGGAGGAATCTATGAGTAAGTCATTTGATTTCTGCAAAGCAACAGCACAAAATGCCTATCGTTCAAGTTACGCAGACCGTAGCTGGGATAATGCTGTTGAAGTTTATGAGACCGAAGCAATCTTCGATAAATATCTTCACGGTGCCAGAAACTTTTTCTTTGATGGAAAGGTTGATGATGAAACCGAAATCTGTTTTGATGTTAGCATTTCTTTTGATGGCAATGCAGATTTCGATTATTTCACATCTGAAAGTTGTATTCATGATGGTACGCTGTATTTTATCATAAAGACAATGGATGAGTGTGTTCGGAAGGTATGTTTGGCTCAAACCTACAATAAACATACCGGAGCACCGGAGTCTGGAGACAGTATTCAATACATTGTCGGGAACTTCGTTATCCTAACAGAATATGACGGCGATTTTGTGCCAGCCGATAAGCCGTGGATGAGAGAGCGTACAACTGTATTACTCCCTCTCAAGATGATGAAAGGTTAATTCTATGAGATGTCCATATCGCAGACGAGGACGCAGTAGCGCCGGAGGAACGGTATTTGGTATACCTCGCTCGGTTTGCTTTCGACCAGCTCAGTGGGTGGGAACCCGAGACAAATCTTGTGCCTTTGACATTTAATAAGTGGAAGAATAAACAATAAGGAGGAAGTCTTATTATGCATGCTTTACATAGAATTCTAGTTAAACTCGAAGATAAGGATGAGACTATTGAAGAGATTAGAAGCGTTGCAAAAAGTGAAACCGAAGATTATTATAACGCATACGACTGGCGGGAAACAGACACAGCTGGAAGATGGGAAAGCGAGTATCCATGCAATGTAATTCTGGGTAGGGACGAACCGGATAAAATTATTGAGGAGTTGATTACCGTAAGAAAAGAACAAGAGAATGTGCTTCGTCACCATGTTGAAAGCCTGAAGAAGTATTGTCCAAGCATGAATATTGAGGACATCATAAAGAATAGCCCAAAATCAAGCTTCGGGGAGGGCGGCTTGATTTATTACCATCTGAAAAGTATTGCCAATCATCTTGCTGGTGTGTATGATTTTGATTCAGCATTTTTTAATACTGAAGATTGTGATTCAATCATAAACGATGAGCTTATCAATGAAATAAGGAAGAAGCCGGAGGACTGGGCGGTTGTTTTGTTTGATTGTCATTTCTAATTAGTTAGATCAGTAATTCGTCAGTCTGGCTTAGGCAGCCAAGAAAAAAAGGTCGTCCCTGGTGCGATGAGACCATACCAAGGACGGACGGATACAAAGAATCACTCCTGACATAGCGGGTATGTCAGGAGTGGGCAGGACACAAAGAATCGTCCCGAGTGTGGTTCAAGCACACTCGGGACGGGCAGGACACTTACATCATAAAGAGATGTTCAACCATTGCCAGGATTGCCAAAGTAAATTCGGAAACCAAGCGGGTGATTGAAATCACCAATGCAAGTGCAGGGTTTACTGCCATCATGCCATAGCCGGCAATCGTTTCTAATGCGAATGATGTCAGCTACAGGGCAGTAAACCCTACTACCAATCGACGAATCAATTGTTTCATAGGATTATTCCCCTTCTTTTTAATCTCACCGGTTTCCCGATGGCAAATTTATTATAGACGATTCAAAACAAATTTGGAAGTACCAATCTTGGCTGTCTAACCCAGGCTGACGAAATAAAACAACAGAACTAAAGGAGGATCATCATGCGTAGAAAGAAAATTGGCACTATGAATTTCCACGGTAGCGTCGATGTCACAGATCCATGCTACGACAGAGATGTTTGGTGTAGAATGAACGATGTGAAAATCAAACATGGAGAATATGATTGCTATATTTGGCGTCACACAGATAAAGGAGAATACGAGGATAAAACACCATTCGAATATAATGTCGTTGGAATAATTGGCATCTATCATAATGGTAATATTCCGAGGCAAAATGATATGAAAGAAATAGGGACTATAGGTGTTGATGCTGGAATGGCCGGCTTTTCTCACAACAAGCCAGATTATAGCGATGATGAATGGCATGGGTTTTGTGAGCGAACCAGCAGTGGAGACGCATGGATAACAGAGGATGGTTTTTATAGCTCTTCTGGTTATGGAGACGGAGAATATGGAGTTTTTGCGTATAACCATAATGGAGAAATAACGGCGTTGGAGATTAGGTTTTTTTGAAGGAGTGATGTTATGGGTAAAGAATTGCGAAAGTGTGGGAGTTCATGGGAATATTGTGACGGTGAGTGCGATAATTGCGCTGCAAACACTAAAATAGCTACTTCCGGGAGTACAGAAGGTTCCTACGGCAATATAAATGGTCTCTTCCCTATGAATGGCTGGATATGCCCCAGGTGTGGCAGGGCAAATGCTCCATGGGTCTCGCACTGTGATTGCACTGCTACAGAAACAGGCACTACGAATTTTGGTTGTATTCACGAATGGGAGTGTGTTGGTGCAGATACGGCAGGGTTCACTTTACAATGCAAAAAATGCGGGGCGACAAAAAGAAATCCCATTTCTTCTTATTGAAATGTTTTGTGATTATTGATATTATAAAATAAAGGAGCGTGATGATTTGGACAACTTTGAACTTGAGGCCGCAATGGAAAGCGGCGAGTTTGATGCAGTAATGAGCGAGATTAAACGGATAGACGATGAGGCGAAGAAAAAAGGCGCTTATATCTTCCATCCGGACAAATACCTTCAATATATGAAGATGGTTAAGTTGGCGAAGAAGATTGAAGAGGCAGAGCCAGATTATGAATTTGAGTATGTTTTTGGTTTACCTAATTTAAGCGCTGGAATAATAATCCGGGGATGTCTTCTTTGCTTTGATGATGAGAACAAGCTGTTTGGGACATTCAAGGATATTATTTCTTTGGCAGATAGCGTATGGATCGCAGCTGAGAATGAGAGTTCTACCTATATCGACATTGAAATAGCAGAGGTCTTTACTTTTCACATCGATGAAGAATCCGCCAGAGATATTCTTAATGGAACGCCAGAATAAAATAAGTTTAATTTTGCACCCAAAAGGGTGCATTTTTTTTGGAGGTATTTTATGAATAAGTCAAGACGGACAAGACTTGAGAAAATCAATGACCGATTGATTGATGTTAAACAACAGCTTTCTCGGGTATGTGGCGAGGAAGAGGACGCAATCAGTAACATGCCAGAAAATCTTTAGAGCTCTGACAGATATATGGAGATGGAGGACGCTTACGAGTTGATGGCGGCGGCCATTGACCACATTGAAACGGCCCAATATAAATTAAAGGAGGTTTATAGCGATGAACTGTAACTTTAAGGATCTTGTAAAAATGAAAAAAGAGTATGACTCCAAAGATGTACAGGATGTTATTTTGGACTTAAGTAAACTCTATAGGTTATACTATCCATCGACAATCAGCGAAATGACTTGTATAAATAGAAACACGATAGTTGCATATAAAAGCGGAGTAACAAAGCCTTCGTTTGGGAACTATCTAATATTGTTGGAATTGTCTAAAACAGTATAAGATTAGCTATAAGTAACAATAAATTATATTAAACTTTTACATAAAACCCTCTAATAGTCCCACATATGGGACACACAGTGTGGTAAAATTATCTTATAGAATGATATCACCTTGTTTGGACAATGTACCTTAGAGGTGATATTATGAATAGGCTCCATGAAATAAGAGACGCAAGAAATCTTAGTCTTAGAGAGCTTGCAAAGGCTACAGGGATAAGTAAGGCGCAACTTAACAGAATTGAAAATGGGCAAAGCGATCCGACCCTAAAAACTATGTGCCGGATCGCAAAAGCTCTTAATATGAAAATTGAAGATATTTTTTGGTGTGATTGACCAGTTGACATAGACGGTAATTAGCAGTACAATTAAAGGCGTAAAGAACGAATGTTCTAGGAGGAGACAATGAGCGATTATTCAGATATTTTCTTGGCAATGGGTCTAAGCTCAACAATCTTAGAAAAAGCTGAAAAGCAGAGCAAGAGCAAAAAACTATCCACGATCCCACCAAGTAACATGCAACCGTCTGAAAGGGAGAGCTTTCTTGAGGAAAATAAGGATGTCTTAATTGCAACGGCAATTAAGTATACGAACGGGGAATATACGGTTGCCAAAGATGATCATTTGTTAAATGTTGCAATGCAAATTGTTGCACTTAATGAAAGATGGGAGTCTGTTGGAGCGAACCCGAGAGCGTGGCTAAGTGAGAATTATTGCTTTCCGATTCGAGACAATTATATTCATGCCATTCGTTCCCCAGCAGAGCTTCAGAGAGTATATCGTTCAGTTTTTGGGCCTGACGCGGATTTTAGGATGGGTGGAAAGGCTGAGAAGTATCTATACCTCGAGCATGAATCTTGCTGCCCTAATCATTTCTTTCATTTTTTGGGTAAAGCAAAATTCGCAATTGCTAAATATGAGAACTGGCAGCCAATGATGTATCAGTCCTATAGATTTTCATACAACCCGATGGAAGAAATCTATAATTTTAGGGATAGAGAAACCGCTAAAATTTATAAAGACAATAGACGGGATTGGTATACAAGGCCATACCTCATCAAAGAGGACACATTTTCTCCGCAGATCGAAACATTTGCTTCTTACAACGGGGATTTTTCGGACTACATAAATGACGACAAATATGCAGAACCCTGGCCGGAGAGAGAAGAGGAGCTGCGGGGTCTCTATGATCAGTTATTAGACGAAAAATATGCTATTGTGAGAAAAGGATATTTGCGCGGCAAATACAAAGAAATCTTTACAAAGGATTTTGTGCTTAATAGCCGTAATCGCCTAATTACCATGTGGGATTTCGCTCCGATGGATTATCCGGATAAACCCGAAAGAGTAAGGGAGATGGCTATTAGGTACATCGCGCGAAGAGAAGGGTGGAAACCGACGATGTGTAAAACGGAGGTTATTCCGCCATATGAATGGGCGATGTTTGTGCCAACGGAGACGGGGGAGTGCAAACGGTTTTATTTTGATGGAACCAATGAGTTTGAGGTTCCATATACCTGGAGAGACTTCCCGATAAGCAATCTGCTCTATTGGCCGCAGAGAATAGTTTAAAATCGCCATTTGGGAGGGAATGGTATTGATTAGAGAGAAAGAGATAGAAGAATACATACCAAAAGGGAAGAAGACGACGATTACTATAGATGATTGTTTGTCTGGCTATGCCTTAAAATTTGAGGCATATGGATTTAGACTGATTGGAAGTAACAAAGATAACATTTGTTTTTATGGGAAAAACAACGAAACAAATTTTGTCCTATATAATGTTACGGATCTCAGATTTAAAAATGGAGACTATAAGATATTGTACGGACAGAATAACAGTTTTGTGCGTTTAAGAGCGGAGTATGCCTGAGCATACTCTGTTTCCTTTTAAACTATTGCATTTAATTATGCATGTGGTATTATTGCCTCACAAAGACAGATTTGTGAGGTAAAACGATGAACAGAAAAGAAATTGCGATTGGCGATGTTTACTATGCGAAAGTAGAATGTAACGGTTCGGTGCAAGGAGGATTTCGCCCCTATGTAGTAATGCAAAATGACATTGGTAATAAATACAGCCCTAATGTTGTGCTAATTCCGTTGACTACGGCGATTAAGAAAGAAAAAATGCCTACACATGTGATTATTCGATGCAAGGAAAGCGGATTGCCAAAGGATAGTGTGGCTCTATGTGAAAATCCGATTTCTTTCCCTAAAGAAGAGCTTGGCGAATTTATTACAAAATTGCCGCAAAATATAATGAAGGATCTGGCGGTAGCGAATTCCTTAGCCTCAAGTGCAATTTCTTTTCTTAATTTGGATGAACTCTTGGCTCTTTAGAAGAAAGCAAAAACACTAGTTTCTACAAATTGATTTTGTGACATGGTTGTGTTATACTTGCATAGGTAATACCCTATTTTGGAGGTACGACACGATGGATTACAAACTGGGTTTCTATCAATCATTAAAAGAAAATGAGAGACAGCCTATCAGAATAGCCCTAGAAAAATTCAAACCATCCGAAGAAAGGCTTGGGAAAGATCTTCTTTTCTTTAACACAGAAGAACTGATTGCTGCCAACCGGACATTTCCTGCTGTTGCTCAGTATCAAAGTAAAATAAATGGATATATCAATAAATACTTTAATTATGGCGTGAATGCTGGCTATATTGAAGAAAATATAGCGAAAAGCAGAAGTATAAAAACTGAGCTATACACAAAAGATGCAAGTAACATATTTATTAAATCTCCAATGGAACTATCAAGAAAGTTTTTGGAGTGGTTTCCGACAATACATTTGGGCACGGTTGAAAATCAACATGCTACTATGCTGTGGCTTTTGTTCGAAGGATTTGATTTAGATGATATTTTTTCTATGAGAGCTGACGCCGTTCAAGGTAGAGTGCTTTGTCATAATGGCGAAGAGCATTTAATTCCTGCATGTATTTTACCTTTCATTTTAAAGACAAGAGATGAAAGCATATTTAATGTCTATAGTAGAGAAGGGATGGTGGTAAGCCCATTGCGCCGTGTAGATAATGGGAAGCTAATAAGAAGTAGAAATCAGTTCACAAGGAATACATTAACTTTGTACGCAAATAGACTGATTAAAACTTGTAACACATACGGGTATTCCATTTCAATGAACTCTCTTGCGATATCTGGCTCATGTTGGGAGACAAGAAACATAGAGAAAGAGACAGGGATCTTGAGCTTTAATATATTTGCAAGAAGACAACATTGGGAGAATATAAAATCGGAACGAGCCGTTGAAAAGATGGGGCTCTACGCCAAATACGACTACGCAAACTACATCAGAACATTTTATCCAGACGAGGCAAAATAGTGCCTTATCTAGGAAGAAAGGAATGGCTATGATAGAAGAATTTATTCGCCGGAGGTTCAGACCAGACGAACACTGGTTCACTGGAAATTGCTATTAGTTCGCATATATTTTAAAAGGAAGATTCCCGGACGCAGAGATCTTTTATGATGAAGTCGAGGGTCACTTTACCGCAAGGATAAGTGGCTCTTTTTTTGATGCCTCCGGCAGGTATAAGCCTGAAAAAGAAGACAATATGATTTCGTTTGCTGAACTGGAGAGGTCAGATCCAGAAAGATATAAAAGAATAGTAAAGGAGTGTATTTTATGAACGAACATGTAAAGATTGCGCTGATCTCTGGCGCAATTACGATAGTTGTTTACTTTGCGGTGTTCGCAAGGTTTTGGCTGTTTTGAGCGGACAGATTTTATTACATAAGCGGGTCTGCAAGTAATTGGTAAACATGCTGGCCTCTAAATCCATGCAATTCCGGTTCGAGTCCGGGGGCCCGTGCCATTGGGCAGTAACATGCCCAAAAGGAAATTTCCAATTTAGAGAGAGTCGAGCTGCACGACACTAAAAAGCAGCAAACTAGCACTTGAGGTGGTAGATTTCGTAGCAACCGCACGCTCTATGAGCCAAAAGGGACGAAGGAGAATGCTACGCCTGCCAAGTGTCCAACCGGGCTGGTCGATGTGACCCTGGCCCACCCTCAGAGGGGAATTTCCCCTCAAATCTATGTTGTCATTACTTATTACATATTGTTTGAGTGCTTTTTGGTTTAATCGAAAGTAAGGCATTGCTGGCCAAAATAAATTAGAAAATAAAATTTCACGAAATTTTATTTTTCACTTGACAGGCCGCCTTCGACGAAAATTCGCCCACTCAACTCAGGCGAATTTTCTGGAACATAGATTGTTGTTCTAATCCGAAGAAAGGAGATAAATACATATGATTTTTGACACACGATAGCTAGACGGGAATCTTCAATTAAGTAGTAAAGGAGGAAATTTTATTTCAAAAGAAAACTTTTTAGAAGCAGTTGTTCAAGCCGAGCGAATGCGGCAACTTGAAGTTGTGGAGCTAATTGCTTCGGAAAATTTTCCGGATGAAAGAGTTATTAAGGCGTGCGGGACAGAGTTCATGAACAAATACGCCGAAGGTTATCCGGAAAAGAAAAGTGTTGAACGATTCAAAAGCATGTTTCCTGACTACATCCATACTGGAAATACCAGAAGATATTACGGTGGCTGTGATTGTGTTGACATGCTTGAGCTCTACACGAGATATCTTTTTCAAAGGTTATTCAACACGAACTACCATGTGAATGTACAGCCGCACAGCGGAAGCCAGGCGAACGAAGCAGCATATGCAGCATTTATTAAACCTGGGGACACGATCCTTTCAATGAGTTTATCCAACGGTGGTCACTTAACTCATGGATTACCGGCAAACTTCAGCGGGAAACTGTACAACATTGTAGAGTACGGTGTGGATGATAACGGCTTCATCGACTACGACGATATTCGCCAAAAAATCAAGGAGTTCCACCCGAACCTTGTTCTTGCCGGCGCATCAGCGTATCCGAGAATTATTGATTTTGAGCGCATCAGAAACATCATTGATGAAGAGTGTGGTGACGAAAACCCATTCTTCATGGTAGACATGGCTCACATCGCGGGTTTGATAGCAACGGGGCATCATCCAACACCCTTTGGCTTTGCTGATGTAATCACTACGACAACACAGAAAACACTTCGGTCGGCAAGAGGCGGGCTTATTTTTTGCAAGCCGGAGCATGCAAAAAAGGTTGATAGTGCAGTTTTCCCTGGCACACAAGGAGGCTCACTGATGAACATGATTTATGGCAAAGCGTGCGGAGCGGAAGAATGTCTTAAGCCGGAGTATAAAGAGTACATCGGTAAAGTTGTTGCTAATTGTAAGACTATGTGCGACGAGTTCATTAAAATGGGCTATGAGGTTGTGACCGGAGGAACAGACAATCACTTATTCTTGCTTGACTTCTCAAAAACCCATCCAAATGTTTCAGGCCGTATGGTTCAGGACGCTCTTGATGCTAATGGAATTACTCTGAATAAGAATTGTGTTCAGAATGAGAAACGCAGTCCTATGCAGACAAGTGGAGTACGAATCGGTACAGCTGCAATGACTTCGAAGGGCTGGGAGAAAGAGAATTTCATTGCAGTTGCCCACAAAATTGATGAAGTAATCAGAGGACTTTCAACATGAAAAAGTACCTGAGATTTTTAACAACGGTTGTAGATCCGGAAATGAAGTTTGTATTCAGGGGAGGAGCTGCCTACGAAGTTACTTGGGAGGACGAGCTCCAGTACAAAATCAGAGATAGATATGTTTTCACTAAACGAGATGAAGGCCATATCTTTGAAATAATTGAAAAGTGAGGTAAAAACTATGCATGTAAATTACTATTGCGACACCTGTGGTAAGGCTTATTCGAATGAAAAGGAAGCTATGGAGTGTGAGAAAAAGCACGCCGAGGAAGCCCGCGTTGCTAAGGAGCTGGAAGAAGCTAAGACCCAGGCGAAGAAAGACATCGAGGAAGCGGAAAAGAAGCTTGTGGAGCTCAAGAAAGAATACGAAGAAAAGTACGGTTCCAGTAGTTCCACTTGCAAGTGCGTTGATGAATGCGAGGCTGCTGATGCAATTAGCTTTGGAGATTTCCTGGAAGCCGTTATCGAATTGCTTTCATGAGCAACTACTTCGAAGTTGTCAAAAAAGTTAAGCTCTTTAAGGATTCGGTTATTCTGGCTGCGCGCTATGAGGAGGCAATGGGAAAAATGAAGCTCCTCGCAACGAAACAATATGACAGGTCAATGTATTTTCTTTTGGAGTACGACGATAAGACGGACAAGTTAAAACAGATAGCAAAATCGAAGAACCCTGAACCCTTGATAGAAAAGCTTGAGGAGGTCGATTAACATGATTTGGGATCATTCGCTGATCGAGATTCAATTTGAGAATCTTGATTCTGTTACATTGAAAGGCGGCAGAGAGGCTATCTTTTATGATGGTAAATCAAAGCCACTTGGTAACAAATCCTCATTTCTCGAACATGGTGTTCTCGCAATTAAGCCAAATGGGATAAAAAAGAAGTCAATACTTAAAGTCCGTCTGCTTGACTACTTGAGGGAGAGAAGGATTGTAACTGATATCGTAATTCGACCAAAGAATTCAATCTTCAAAATTAAAGAACAAGATCCCATTTGCGACTATGTTATCCCAATGGACGATTCACCAGATTTAAGGGATAACAAATATCAGAACTTTGATGAAAATAGAACTAACAGATCTACATATTTTCTTGAGTTTTTAGTTCCAGAGGAAACTGGTTCATCCAGTCAAAAATAAAAAGGAGTTGATTTTATGGCTTTCCAAAAAGCAAAAAGAGAGCAAGTGTGGACTAAGCTCCTGCTTGCTGGCCCCAGCGGCAGCGGTAAGACCTATACGGCACTGAGACTCGCAAAAGGTATTGCCAATAAGGCAGGAGGTCGAGTAGCGGCGATTGATACAGAGAACGGTCGTATCCGCTACTATGCAGATGAATTTGATTTCGATGATCTGCAGCTTGATGTACATACGCCGGAGAGTTACATTGAAGCAATTAGCGAGGCGGTGGATGGCGGATACAGTGTTCTGATTATCGACTCGGCAACGCATGAGTGGGATTATTGTCTTGAAACGCATAATAAAATGCCAGGCAATAGTTATACCAACTGGGCAAAAATCACGCCACGCCATGATGCATTTATGGAGACGATCCTTCAGACGCCAATCCATATTATTGCAACCGTTCGAGGCAAGGACGAATATGTCCTTGAAGAGAAGAATGGTAAGCAGACTCCGAAGAAAGTTGGCATTGGTTTCAAACAGAGAGACAATACGGAGTACAACTTCACGGTCACTTTCAACCTTGCTCAGGACACTCATGTTGCGGATGCAATGAAGGACAACACTCACATTTTTGAGGGACGCTATGAAGTCCTTACGGAGAAAGATGGAGAGAAGATCTATGACTGGGCAAACTCCGGCGAGAAAGTTGAGCCAAAGGCGAAGCCGGTAAAAGCAGAGGTTAGTGCAGAAGACAAGCTTGCTAAGGCAATCGAGATGATTGATGTTAAGGCAAAAGAGCTCATTGCTTCTGGTATTCCAAAGGCTGATGTCGGCGCTGCAATCATGGAAGCTTGCGGAACAGCAAACTATAAGAAGATTACAGATATCGATACGGCGAGAAAGACTTACAAGGCAATGTGTGATATGACGGAGGTACATAACGATGTGGAATAATAAGGTGTTTCTGGGCGGCGCACGGCTGACCGCTGACCCGGAAGTAAAGGTTATTGGCGAGAATGGCAATAAAGTTGCAAATTTCAGAGTGGCGGTTAATCGCCGTCTGGTTAAGGGACAGGAGCATCCAGAAGCAGACTTCTTTCGGGTGAGTGCCTTCGGCACATCTGCTGAGTTCATTGAAAAATATTTCAAGAAGGGCAACGCAATTAACATCTGGGGTCGCCTCCAGAATAACACCTACGAAAAAGATGGTGAGAAGCGCACCGTAACTGATATCGTTGCAGAGGAAGTCGGCTTTGCTGAGGCAAAGGCAAAGAGTGAGTCAACCAGCGACAACACTGCTCCTGCGAAGGCTGCTAAGCCTGCTCCTGCGGTGCAGGAAGATGATGATGATAATGAGCTTCCCTTCTAATGAATGAAAAGGCGGGGCTTTTGCCCCGCCGATTACGACACATTAGTTAAGGAGGAAGTAATGCTTGAAAGAAAACTATTCATTTTCAAAATTGTCCTCATTTAATGGATGCAAGTATGGATACCTGCTCAACTACATCAAGTGTTGTGAGGCGTGTTCCTCCTTTAATAGGGAAGAACAGTGTTGTGAGCATGCGTTGGCAGACTTTGATCCGTTGTCGTCTCCAATTGAGAGAACACACTGCCCGTTCTTTACAAAATATGTGAATGAGGAAAATGCATTCTCGCAATATGGCACAATGGTTCATGGAATCCTTGAAGAGTATGAGCGGGGTGATCTCGCTGAGTGGGAGCTTGTTGATTGTTTCAAAGAGAGATTTGAAAAAGAGATCACTAAGGATTTCCCATGGAATGCATATGTGGATCTGAAAGAGTCATACTTCAACGATGGTGTTCGCTTCTTTGAGAATTTTGACGGCTTTAAGAACATGAAAATCATTGATGCCGAGTATGAGTTTACGGATGATTTTGATGACTTCCGCATCAAGGGCTTTATTGACTTGATTCTTGAGGACAAAAACACCGGAGAGATTACAGTTTAGGATTGGAAGAGTAAAGCAAAATTTAAGGATAAAGAAGAGCTGAAGAAATACGCTAGACAGCTTTATCTCTATGCAAGGAACATCAAGAATACATACGGTAAATACCCGGATAAGCTTTGCTTTGGAATGTTTAGGAAACAGAAAACAGTAGAGCTCCCATTTGATAAAGATGCATACGAGGAAGCAGAAAGTTGGGTAAGGACTACGGTAAAAAATATTCGTGACTGTGAGGAATATCCTGCGGAACGAGACGAGTTTTACTGCAAAAACCTTTGTGGATTTTCGAAAAACTGCCCATACGCTGCAAAAGACGAGGTGAGTGACGATTGAATGTGCCGAGAGAACTGATTGAAAAGGCAAAAGAAAAACTTGGCGACAGAAATTTTGAGCTGATTATGGATGGCTTTGGAGTTAAGGATTTTGATCCAGTACATAAACGGTGTTGCTGCCCAATCCATGCAGAGAACACACCATCCTTTATATTTTCTCCAAAGACAAACAGTTGCCATTGCTTTGGCGCTTGCGGGAGAAACTATGATGTTATTGATGCTTTCATGCATCAGGGACTCACATATATGCAGGCCGTTCAAAAGCTGTTTGAGCTTGCCGGCGTAGCTTACGGGTTTGGCGAATTAGGAGTTCGAACAAAGCGATCATACAACTATCCTAAGCCAGAACAAAATGAGGTAAAGGATGCTGTGTATGCCTATTTGGCAAAACGAAAAATCAGCAAAGAAACCGTAGACTATCTTGATATTCGCCAAGATTCTAAAGGAAACATCGCATTTAACTACTACGACCTTAACGATACTCTTACGATGGTTAAATACCGTCCGACGAGAAAAATAGCACACGGTGAAAATAAGAACTGGTGCCAACAAGGTGCGGACACAACTCCAATATTGTTTAATATGAACCGCATCAATGTCGATCAGCCGTTGCTTATTACAAGTGGAGAGCTTGATTGTGCTGCAGCGGTTGAGTCGGGGTTTATCAATGCCGTTTCAATTCCTCTCGGCGACGGAAACACTCATTGGATTCCGGAATGCTAGGATTGGTTGGAGCAGTTCAAAGAAATCATCATTGCTCACGACAACGATGAATCAGGTTTAAAATTTGTCAAAGAAGTAGTGCCTCGTTTGGGTAGTTGGAGATGCAAGATTGTCAATATCCCAGAATATTACGAAGATGAAGAAGGCAAAAAACACTCCGTAAAAGATATAAATGAGATGCTTTATTTCTTTGGTAAAGATAAGGTCTTAGAAGCTATTGTCAACGCTCAGGATAGCCCAGTCCCGTCGCTCGTTGATTTTGCCGATGTAGAAGATGTTGATCTAACAGATATAGATGGCATTCGGTTTGGCATTGATGCTTTGGACAAAGAATTGATGAGGCTGTTCTATGGAAGCTTTACTATTATTTCAGGGACACCTGGCTCCGGCAAAACTTCCTTTCTTTACCAGTTAATTTGTCAAGCACTCGACCAGGAGAAAAACTGTTGGGTGTATTCAAAGGAACTGCCGGCGTGGATGAGCCGCAACTGGCTTATGTACTTGTTGGCTGGCAGACGCCACCTCGTGGAATATGTTAGTCCAGAAGGCGCTACATACTATCGAGTTAAGCCGGAGGCGAAGAAGAAAATATCAGACTTCTATCGCGGAAAGCTCATGCTGTATAAAGATGATTGGAGCAACGATGTTAAGTCGATACAAGATTCAATGATCGACTCGGTTCGCAAGTATGGCAGCAAACTGTTTCTACTTGATAATATGACTACGATTGACCTCGGAGCCAATGACGATAACAAGTGGCAGAAACAAACCGAGCTAGTCAACTGGCTGATTCAGTTCAGTATGAAATACAATGTTTGTACTATATTGGTTTGCCATCCGAGAAAGATGCAAGACCTTACGGAAAATGTGGGCTTGTATGAGTTGAGTGGTACGGCAAATTTAATCAATTTGGCGCACAGAGCTATTAGCCTTAGACGAATAGGGAAGAAAGAAAAGGCTGGTATTCCAAATGCAAAGGGTGACGGGTGGGTTAAGCCACCATGCCCATACGATGTGGTCGTCAGCGTTCAGAAAGACCGCTTAAGAGGTCGAGCAAATCTCGAGTGCGGCTTATATTACGATGTGCCGTCTCGGCGGTTCTTTACGAAGCCGGAAGAGTTTGAGCACAATTATGCGTGGGATACTACAGAATACATAGACCATGTGCCGTATCCAGTTGTTGATACGGAAGAAGAGATATTCGGAAAGTGAGGAGGTCATATGATTGTTTGTTTATCAGAATTATCACAAACATTCTTGGTTTACAAACCCTCGGATCTCCGATAGTACCGTAAACTACGAGGACTATGCCAAAAGAGCGGTGGAGCTTGGCCACGGCATTCTGTCCTCGTGTGAACACGGATACCAAGGGAGATACATCGAGGCTTACGAGGTGGCTAAAAAATATGGTCTCAAATTCCTTGAATCGGTTGAAGCCTATTAGGTCAACGACAGATTTGAGAAAGACCGTACTAACTGCCATATATTCATCGGAGCGAAGAACGAGAAAGGTCGTAGAGCGTTAAATAATGTCATGTCCGAAGCGAATGATACAGGTTTCTACGGACAGGCAAGATTAGATAAAGAACTGATTCTTTCTTTGCCACCCGATGATGTGTGGGTGACTTCTGCTTGCATTAAGTTTTGGGATTACGAAGATGTCGAGGATTTTGTTGCTGCATTGTTCGGACATTTTGGGCGCAACTTCTATTTGGAGGTTCAGTACCACAATACGGAGTCGCAACGGGAACTGAACAAAAGAATCATCCGTATCCATAGAGAAAGTGGGATACCACTTATCATGGGATGTGATAGTCATTATATCTATCCTAAACAGGCGCAAGACCGGACAGACTATCTTGTTTCAAAAGGTCTTACTTATCCACAAGAAGAAGGGTGGTATCTTGACTATCCTGATGGCGATGAAGCGTACCGACGGTTTGCAGAACAGTGTGTGTTGTCTGACGGCGAGATAAGAGAAGCAATTGAGAACACGAATGTGTTTTTGCAAGTTGAGGAGTATGACTCGCCGATATTCAACAAAGATATCAAGATGCCGTCTCTGTATTTGGATAAACCTCAAGAGGAACGAGATGAAATCTATAAGCAACTCATTAGGAATGGATTTAAAGCTTACTCAAAAGGCATTCCTCCAGAAAAGCGGAAACATTACATTGATGAAATTGCAAAGGAAGTTCAAACCGTAATTGACACTAAGACGGCGGACTACTTTATCATTAACCACGAAGTAATTAAGCAAGGCAAGAAAAACGGCGGCCATTTGACGAAAAGTGGTCGTGGCAGTGCAGTTAGCTTTGTTACGAATATGCTTCTTGGCTTTACGGAAGTAGACCGCATTGCGGCTACAGTCAAGATGTACCCAGAACGATTTATGTCTACAGAAAGAATATTGCAGAGTGGATCTCTGCCCGATTAAGAATATGGGAAACAAAAAGTTTTATGTTTATGTGTGGTTTATCGTATCAACAGGTGAAATCTTTTATATTGGAAAAGGGAGCGGCAGAAGATATAAATCTCTAAGTAGTAGGTCGCGTAGATTTATGAAAGTGTTAGAAGAACATGAGTGCTCTTCAAGAATTGTTCAATTTTTTGATAACGAAGATGATGCCTTATCGAAAGAAGCAGAACTAATTGAATATTATTCAAATGTTTCATCTAACTTGGTCAATGCGACCTTTGGTGGAGATGGATCTCGAACTAATGGAGAATTCACTGATTGGCAAAGAGGCATGATAAAAAAGAGCAGAAATGCACCAAGCAGCGTATACAAAACTCCTGAGTTCAGAAATAAAATATCAACATTAGTTCAAGGTGATCTAAACCCTAACTTCGGGAATAAATGGACTAAAGAAATGAAAGAATCTCTTAGTAAAAAGCAAAAGGAATCCAACAGATATAATGGGGCGAAAAACCCGAATAGCAAAAAGATTATGTGCTTGGAGACAGGAGAATCTTTCAAGTGTATAAAAGATGCGATGGAGAAATACGGAGTAAAATACGCAGCATCATTTACAGCAGCAATCAATAAACCTACACGAACAGCGGCAAAACTTCACTGGATAACCATATAAGGTCGCCTTATATAGTGATATATATTGAACAACTCGGAATAACAGGGAACCCCCTTAGAGATGCAAGTGCCAAGCGTAATCGAAAGAAAAGCGTGGCAAGACTAATCATCTTGGTATGGCAACAAGCTTGTATATTGGGCAATCCTGTGGCACAGCCCTAAGTTACAAATAATATGGGAAGGCCGCAACGACTACCAACGAGCATCCGAGATAATATCAACGATGGTGGTATAGTCTATGCCCTGTACAAATATGTCGAAAGACAGGGTAGTAACAGATTGACTTTAATGTAGACAATCAGGAGCCATTTGCTTTGGCTCAAAAACAGGTTCTTGGTGATGACCATGCATATCCGATGATCGCATACGGCACAGCAAAGGCATCTGCCGCATGGAAACTGTACGCAAAATCACAGGGTGTCCCGTTTGAGCTTGCCAACGAAGTGTCTGAGCAGATAAAGAGATATGAAACTGCTCTTAAACACGCAGATGAAGATGAAAAAGAAGACATTGATGTACATAAATACATCGACAAACAATATTGGGAGGTATTCGATAAGAGCAATGATTTTCGAGGCTTGATATCAAGCTGGAGTATTGCACCTTGCTCCTACCTCCTGTATCAAGGAAGTATTCGAGAGGAGATTGGCTTGGTGAGAATCAAGGACAATCTCTGTTGCCTGATGGACGGCCATTGGGCAGAAGAATATCACTTTCTTAAGAATGATTTACTTACAGTAAAGGTTGTAGACCTGATGTATAAGGTCTTCGACAGAATAGGAATGGAGCCTCCGAGCGTAACGGAGCTCTTAGAAATGTGTCCTCCGAATGATCCGGCATGGGATGTTTACGCTAAGGGTGCAACTATCGGTATCAATCAGGTCGAAAAAACAGGTACAACAGCTCGTGTTGCGAAATATCACCCGACCAACATTTCGGAGCTTTGCGCATTTGTGGCAGCAATAAGACCTGGATTTGCAAGCATGTACAAGACATTCGAAAGTCGCCAGCCGTTTAAGTACGGGGTCAAATCTTTCGATGAGCTAATACAGACAGAGGAAATGCCGAACAGTTTTGTGCTATATCAGGAGATGGAGATGGCGGCGCTGCATTATGCCGGCATACCAATGTCAGAGTGCTACACGGCCATTAAGAATATCGCCAAGAAGAGAGTAGAGAAAGTTCTAGCGTATAAGGACACATTCATCTCTGGATTTGCAAATGCAATTATGCGAGACGAGGGCAAACCGGAAGATGCGGCGAAAGAACTTGCGGGAGAGTTGTGGACGATCATTGAAGATTCCAGCCGGTATTCCTTCAACGCATGTGTTAGTGGAGACACAATTATAAGACAATGGAACACGCGGATGGAAACTGTCGAAACAATGTACAATGCCATGCACAACAACACGCACTATCTCCACGAGGTATATGCAAGGCATGGATACGGATATGGATATTCTCTTGCTCCAATGGGCTTGTACAAAAATAGAATAGTCGATATCCGGTTTGCTGGAGTACAACGCCTCTATAAGGTGACGCTTGAAAACGGGGAAGGTACATATATCAAGTGTACGGGAAATCACAAGTTTCCAACACCATACGGTATCAAAGAACTGTCAGAACTGTCTGTTGGAGATGAGCTTTATTGGATGTCAAATGAAATGATATATCAGATCAAGATTGACAGGATCGCTCCACAGGCGTTGCGCAAGAAAATTATTTCAATCGAAGATTTCGGAGAGGCTCCTACATATGATATCGAGATGGCTGAACCTGCCCATAACTTTGCCACAGAAACAGGTATTATCACATCGAACTCTCACTCATATTGTGTGTCATTGGATAGCTTGTACGGCGCTTAGCTCAAAGCTCATCATCCGGTTGAGTTCTACGAGGTTTTCATAAACCAGATGGAAGAAAAGGGCGACAAAGACAGGGCTCAAGACGCCAAGAGAGAGGCTGAGGAATACTTCGGTATTAAGTTCTTGCCATATAGATACGGACAGGATAACAGGGCTCCCATTGCAGATGTGGAGAAACGCATCATAACCAAGTCGCTTACATCGGTCAAAGGCTTTGGCAAGACTCTCGCTCGTGAATTATATCAGTGTAGTAAAAATGATTTCAAGTATTTCGTTGATGTGCTGAAATGGCTCGATGAAAGATCCATCAAGGAGGCAAAAGTAACTCCTCTTATTCAAATCGATTACTTCCAGCAATTCGGAAACAGTGCAGAGCTGTCTCGAATAATGCGAATGTTTGACTTCTTTAAGCAAGGAACGATGAAGACGATTCGCAAAGAGAAGCTTGCTGGTTCTGAGTTGGAGCATATCGTTGCCAGACATGCAACAGACCGTAATGCGAAAAACGAAGAGCTGAAAACCTACACAATTACGGATATGACAGCTATTCTCCATGAATGCGAGGACTATATCAAAAGCCTCAATATCTCTGAAATTAACCTTAAAGTTAAAATGCAAAACCAGCTCGATATACTTGGATATATCGACATTAAGACAGGAGTGCCGGAGGATAGACGAAAGTTAATAGTAACTGATTTGGTACCATTAAAATCTAAAACTTCCGGTGATGTATGGGGCTATGCCTGCTTTACTCGTTCAGTGGGAACAGGGAAGAACGCGAGATTAACAATCAGAACAGCCACATACAACAGGAACAAAATCAGCAAGGGAGACATTATATACGCTTCTGATGTCCAAAAGAATCAAAGCGGATATTGGTATCTCATTAAGTACGAAAGGGTTGAATGATATGAATAGAGAGCAGAAACGAGCTCTTGTTAAAAATAAAAAAGCACGAAAGCTTCTTGAGCAGATGCTGATGGATATTGATCGTCAAAAGGCGGAAACATCTATCCCAGAAGGGGCAAAAGTGCGGCTTCGGTATGATAGAATTCATGGCTCAGAGATGTGGAATGATTTATCTCAGAGATATAAAGACTTCATTGAAGAAAACAAGGGCAAGGAATTTACAGTCGAATATGATGAGAGATTCAAAGACCGTCCTCTCGTTGTGTGCCTTAAAGAAGACCCTTCCGAGACAAAGTGGTTGTTTAACGTGCTTGATTTGGAGGTGGTTAAATGAATGTTCAGTTACTTGCACATACTCCTGAGCCAGAAAAACTAATAACAACTGCAGCAAAGCTATGTTACTCAAAAACGAACGCATGTGGCATCTACGAGAAGCTAACCGAAGAAAATGTGGACAAGTTTATTAAGATGCTTGCCGATCTCGGCCATGAGAGTCCTCTTGAACATGCATCATTTACATTCGCTATTGATGGCGTATCTCGTTCCTTACTGGCACAGATCACTCGTCACCGCATCGCTTCGTTCAGTGTACAGAGCCAGAGGTATGTGAACCTTGGAGACACTTTTGAGTACATTACGCCGCCCATTATAGCCTCAAATTCGATGTATAAGGAGCTTTTTGATGAAGCAGTAAATGAGTCGTTCGAGGCATACAAAACGCTTACAGCGGCAATTACGGCTGACTTGGTGACGGGTGGAATGGAACGCAAAAAAGCAGAGAAGATAGCCATAGAAAACGCAAGAGCAGTGCTTCCAAATGCCTGTGAAACAAAGATGATTGTCACAATGAATGCCAGAGAGTTGATGCATTTCTTCAATAAGAGATGTTGCAACCGGGCACAGGATGAGATCAGGGCGTTGGCGGATGAAATGCTTCGGCTTTGCAAAGAAGTTGCTCCGATTTTGTTCTCTCACGCAGGAGCACCGTGTGTCTCCGGCGCTTGTCCAGAAGGTAAAATGAGTTGCGGTAGTCCGAGAAAGGGGTAATACTTATGGAAGACAAAGTGAGAAAGCACGAAAGAATTTGCAAAGAACTCAACGAAATTTATGAACGCAAAAACAAAGATTATGGAGACTCGTTTGGTAGGTCATTCATTGAATATGGAATGACAATGCCATGCATCCGTCTCGAAGATAAGCTTCAGCGGGTAAAGAATCTTGTCCGAAATGGCAGCGCAGCGGTTAATGACGAGTCAATAGACGACACACTGCTTGACCTTGCCAACTATGCAATCATGACCCTTATCGAGAGGGGGTATGGAGAATGAAGAAGCTTTCTGTGCTCAAGAAGAACGGTAACACTGTAGATTTCGAACCACAGAAAATTAAGAACGCAATTCGCAAGAGTGCGGAGCGGGTCTGTGTTACCCTTACCGATAAGGAAGAAGACAAAGTGGTCGCTTTTGCGAAGCGCAGAATGTCCGAGTATGAGCAACCGGTGCCGGTAAGCATTGTTCACAATGTAGTAGAATGTGCCCTTGATACAGTTAACCCATCCGTGGCTAAATCATACAGAGAATATCGAGACAACAAGTCATCTTTTGCTTCTATGCTTGATAGAGTGTACAACAAAAAACTGTCACTTAGCTTCGTAGGAGATAGAAGCAATGCCAACGCTGATTCCGCATTGGTGACGACCCAAAAAGCCATTGTGTACAACGAACTGAATAGCGAACTGTATAAAAAGTTCTTCCTCACAAGCGAAGAACGGCAGGCGATGAATGAGGGATACATCTATATCCACGATAGAGGGAGCAGGCTGGATAGTGTCAATTGCTGCCTCTTTGACATGGGAGCTGTACTTAAAGGCGGATTCTTCATGGGGAACCTTGATTACCAGGAGCCCAAAACACTTGATGTGGCATTTGATCTTGTAGGCGATATTGCAATGAACGCAGCATCGTGCCAGTATGGTGGGTTTACGATAAGTGAGGTCGACAAGCTTCTCGCTCCTTACGCCGAGATGAGTTTCAAGAAATATTACAATGAATATGTTTCGCTCACACACAAAGACGGCAAGGCAGCTGAAAACTGGGCGTTTGGAAAGGTGGCCAGAGACGCTGAACAGGGTTTTCAAGGCTGGGAAATGAAATTCAATTCTGTGGCTTCAAGCCGTGGAGATTATCCCTTTACCAGTATTTCTTTTGGACTCGGAACGAGTAAATTTGAAACAATGCTTTCATCAGTCTGTATGGCAGTAAGAAGAGACGGGCAGGGAAAGCCAGGTTTCAAACACCCGGTTCTTTTCCCTAAGCTGAGTTTCTTCTATGATGAGAACCTGCATGGTGAAGGCGGTGAACTCGAATGGCTGTTTGATGAGGCAATCGAATGTAGCAAAGCCGCCATGTATCCTGACTACATCAGTTGTACAGGCGACGGGTATGCTCCAAGCATCTATAAAAAATATGGAGTCACGATCTCTAGAATGGGTTAAGAATTGGTAGCTCATGTAAAACTTCGTGAACGCATATCAAAGCGGTGTCGATTTAACGAATTAGTAAGCGTAGGAAATGACGCTGAATAAATCGGCTAACGGGGGAAACCTGTTCATACAGACAATCCCGTGTTAATATTCTTTGTTTCAGAAGAAGAAAATGTAGAGACTATCGAAAGCATAGCATAAGAGAAAAACTTATGTAAAGAAGCGAGTAGAGTAGGGTAGAGATTGATACTATCCGAAGCGCGAAGCGGTGTGCAGGAGTAGAAATTCTGTACATTGAAGATATAGTCCTGTGCTGAAATGCACAATGCCGGGCAAATTTAAGTCCATGGTATGAACGAGGCGGTATGGAACCCGCCGATGAGAACGATAAACCCGTATATGAGGGACGCTGCAACTTGGGAGCAATCTCGTTGCACTTTCCAATGATTGTTGCAAAGGCTCAGCAGGAGAACAAAGATTATTACGAGGTTCTCACGTATTATCTCGACCTTTGCAGAGCGATCCATAAGAGAACATTCAGTTACCTGTCACATAAGAAAGCAGGAACCAATCCTCTGGCTTTTTGTCAGGGTGGATTCTTGAACGGTCGTTTAGATCCAGAGCAGGAGCTTGGTGAAGACTTCCTGCGCCCGATGACAATGAGTTTTGGTATTACAGCGCTGAATGAAGCCAGTGTATTGTACTGTGGCAAATCCATTGCGGAGGATAATACATTCGCAATTGACACACTAAAATTCATTAACGCTTACGCCGACAGATATAAAAAGGAAGATGGAATACTCTATGCTTTGTACGGCACCCCTGCAGAAAGTCTCTGCGGGCTCCAAATAGAACAGTTCCGTAAAAAATATGGCATTATCAAAGGCGTCTCTGATAGGCCATACACAAGTAACTCATTTCATTGTGGAGTTTGGGAAGACATAAGCCCAATCCAAAAGCAAGACATTGAATATCCAATGTTCCATCTTTGTAATGGTGGTAATATTCAGTATTGCAGATATACAACCGACTACAACACGGAGGCAATGAAAACTCTCATCAGACGAGCTATGAAGATGGGTTTTTACGAGGGCATCAATATGCAACTCGATTATTGTGAAGACTGCGGTGCTTCTTTTATCGACAAAGATGAATGTCCCAAGTGTGGCAGCACGAATATTACACGAATAGAAAGAATGAATGGATTAGCATAATAGTCCATATAAAACGGTAGAAACTGCGGGAAAGTCCTTAGAGCTTCATGAGCCACAACGAAACTGGAAACGGTAAGCGTGAAGGCGGCACATCGAAAGAACAGACCATAAAAATCATGAAGATTGGATAACCGAGGGTGGAAGTCCCTCAGACGCAACGCCGACCCTAAACCATATGGTATGGGTAACGCTCAACGACTATAACACCGCCTTGATTGTATAGTCTACTCCCCTAATAAATATCGGGAAACCGAGGGTATAAAGGATTTAGGTTACAGCAAAGTTAAGGGAAGAACGATGTATGCGGATCACAAATTAGCAGAATTTGCTGAAAGGAAGTCAATGTAATGAATTACATCAAGATTGACAACTGCAACATGAATAACGGCTCGGGGCTCAGATGTGTGATCTGGGTCTCCGGCTGTGAACATCATTGCAAAAATTGTTTTAATCCGGAAACATGGGACGCTAATGTCGGCTCTGAGTTTGGAGAGAAAGAATAGAACATGATATGTGATACGCTATCGCAAGACTGGTGTTCTGGTATTACATTGACTGGCGGCGATCCTCTGTCCCTTGCAAATATTTGGGATACAATGCGTCTCATTGATGCCGTTAAAAAAGCATTCCCGAACAAGAACATTTGGGTTTACACTGGTTCCAGTTGGGACACTGTGAAGCGAAAACCTGGCATGGAACAAGTTGATGTTTTGGTGGACGGAGAATACATAGACGAACTCAAGTCACCGGATAAGCATTGGGTAGGTTCCAGCAATCAGAATGTGATAGATGTAAAAGTGTCGATAAGAGAGAACAAGTTAGTATTATGGAAAGAAGGCTAAAAAAGATGGAAGACAAGGTAACAATTAAAATCAAGTATTTATCAAAGGATATTGATGACCTCAAATACATAGACGGCAAGAGCGATTGGATTGACCTGCGTTCTGCGGAAACGGTTGAGATGAAGGCGGGCGATTTTAGGCTCATTCCGCTGGGTATAGCCATGGCGTTGCCGGAAGGCTATGAAGCGCACATTGCACCCCGCAGTTCTACATTCCGCAATTATGGCATCATTCAGACCAACTCCGTTGGAGTTGTAGATGAATCATATTGCGGAGACGAGGACGAGTGGAAACTGCCAGTCTATGCAACGAGAGACTGCCGAATTGAGATGAATGACAGAGTTGCACAGTTCAGAATTATGAAGCACCAACCTGCGATTGATTTTGAGGAATGTACAAGACTTAATAAAGAATCTCGAGGTGGGTTTGGATCGACAGGGAGGAAGTAATATGAATTGTACGGTGCCAATTTAGGAGAAGTCAAACCTGACCCTTGAAGAAGCCGCGGCTTACTTTGGGATTGGGATATGCAAGCTGCGGGAGATAACCAATGAACCGAATTGCAACTTCGTCCTGTTTGTGGGAAGTAAGAGATTGATAAAGAGAGTTCCCTGCGAAAAATGGTTGGCTCAGGCATATTCAATATGACCTCATGATGGACAAACGAGCCCCAATGTAGTATAATATTCCCATATTGGGGCTCCGTTAAGGGAAAGGAGCCAACTATGGAACGCAGAAAAGATAGTAAAGGACGAGTATTGAGGAAAGGAGAAGATGAAAGAAAAGACGGAAGATACCAGTATCGTTACACAACATACAAAGGGAAAAGAGGCTATGTTTATGCCGAAACCTTGCAGGAGCTTCGAGAAAAAGAGGCGCAAATTGAACAAGACATTCGAGACGGGATTGACTATGACGCAAGAGACATCACAATCCTTGAAATGATTGATAAATGGCTCGAGATAAAGCGAGGCGCATGCAAAAGAAGTACCATATGCTGTTATAGGACAGCGAGAAATCGCCTATCAAGAGAATCACTTGGCGCGATGAGAGCGGCATTTGTCAAGCCATCCACTTTACTCGAATGGTTTGTTTCGGCTCGAAACAATGGAGCAACCTATGCGATGCTCAGAGAAGTGTGGAGAGTTCTAAAAGGCGGATACGAGATGCTCGTAAATGACGATGTTGTGCGTAAAAACCCAGTGACATTTAGCTGTACGGATATTGTAGCAAGGCCAGAGCACGACAGAAAAGCATTGACAAAACAACAGCAGAAATCATGGATGGAGTTTATAAAAAACAGCGTTTATTATTCAAAATACTATGATGAATGTCTTGTGCTTTTGAATACGGGGATGCGTATTTCTGAGTTTTGTGGATTGACATATGGTGATTTGGATTTCGAAAATAGGAGAATCAAGGTGGATCACCAGTTGTTAAGAGGCAATACTCATTCAGAGTTCTGTATTGGGCCACCAAAGACATCTTCAGGAAAAAGATTTATACCCATGACGACTGAGGTTGAAAAAAGCATGAAGCAGCTGGTGGAAAAAGCGCGTAAGATGGGATTCGAACAATATATCGACGGTTATACTGGTTTTATCGTCAGGACGAGGGAAGGACTTGTACGAGGAGGAGACGACTTCAACAAGCTCATAAGGAGAGCCTTGCTGGCCTATCGAAGAGCCCATCCTGATGAACCACTATTCGAAGTTACACCACACATCTTCCGTCATACATTCTGCACAAATATGCTACATGCTGGCGTAGAGATAAAGGAACTTCAATATTTGATGGGTCATTCCGATGCGAGCATTACCCTTAATGTCTACTCACATACGGTCTACGAAAAAGCAGAAAAACAGATGCTCGAGGCTGTAGAAAGACTGCGCGAAGGAACACCGTTAGTGTGTTGAAAAAGAGCTTTTAACGATATAGATTGGGCGAAATTTTGACAACTTTTTTGACAACTTTTTTGACAACTTTTTGCGCGATAAAGACATAAAGCTATATAGACCTGTGAAAAATTGATGAAAAAAATATTGCAAAAAATCGATGCTATCTCTCAATAGAATTTAGGCAAATCAAGCTGAAATAAGCTCGCCTAAAAGCGAAGAAAACCGCTTGAATAAAGGGAAATGAAGCTCTACAAAGAGATGCATCGGAAACAAAAATCTATTCCAAAAGGAGGATTACTTATGAGCGATTATATCACCCGTGAACGCAACCTGACCCTGCTTACCGACTATTATGAGTATACCATGGTGAATGGGTACTTCCATGCAGGTATCCAGGAGAAGATCGCCGTATTCGATGTCTTTTTCCGCCGTGTGCCGGAAAACGGTGGCTTTGCCATCTATGCCGGCCTGCAGCAGATCATCGAACTTATTAATGGCCTTTCTTTTACTGAGGAGGACATCGAGTACTTCCGTAAAAAGGGCTGCTTCTCGGAGAAATTCTTCAATTTTCTGCGGAATTTCAAGTTCCGTTGCGATGTTTGGAGCATTAAGGAAGGCACCCCCATCTTCCCCAATGAGCCGATTATTACCGTCCGTGGCCCGCTGGAGCAGGTACAGATGGTAGAGACCATGTTGCTCGTCACCTTTAATTTTGAGACTCTCATTGCCACCAAGGCCAGTCGTCTTATCCGGGCAGCGCAGGGCCGTGCTATTGTGGAATTTGGCTCCCGCCGCGCCCAGGGGTACGATGGCGCTATGCTAGGTGCCCGTGCCGCCTACATCGCGGGCTGTGCCGGTACCGCCTGTACCATCAGCGACCGCATGATGGGCGTTCCGGCTTCCGGCACCATGGCCCACAGCTGGGTTCAGGCCTTCGAGAACGAGTACGAGGCCTTTAAGGCCTATGCCGAGACCTACCCCGATAACTGCTGCCTGCTAGTGGATACCTACAATGTCCTCAAATCCGGTGTGCCCAATGCCATCCGGGTATTCAATGAGGTCGTCCTGCCCAAGGGCTTCCGTCCCAAGAGCATCCGTTTGGATAGCGGCGACTTGGCCTACCTTTCCAAAAAGGCCCGTAAGATGCTGGATGATGCCGGTTTTCCGGATGTCAAGATCATGGCATCCAACTCGCTGGATGAATACATCATCCGCGACCTGCTGCTGCAGGATGCCAAGCTCGATTCCTTCGGTGTGGGCGAAAATCTCATCACCAGCAAAAATGAACCTGTTTTTGGCGGCGTGTATAAGCTTGTTGCCATCGAAAATGACAATGGTGAGCTGATCCCCAAGATCAAGCTCAGCGAGACTGCCCAAAAGATCACCACCCCTGGCTTCAAGGAGGTCTATCGCTTCTATGGCCGGGATAATGGCAAGGCCCTGGCGGATTACATCGTGTTGGCTGGCGAAGAAGTGGATGACACCAAGCCCATTACCATCTTCGATCCCAATGACATTTGGAAGAAAAAGACCCTCACCAATTTCCGTGCCGAAAAGCTCCAGGTGCAGATCTTTAAGAAGGGTGTTCAGTGCTACACGGCGCCTTCGCTGGAGGAGATCCGCAGCTACTGTGCCGCCCAGATGGATACCCTGTGGGATGAGATCAAGCGCTTTGAGTACCCCCACACCTATTATGTCGATCTTTCTCAAAAACTGTGGGAGACCAAGCAGCGCCTGATGGAAGAGATGAATCAGCAGTAATTTTACCCGCAATAGGGAGGAGATAGTATCATGGAAAAAATGTATCATGTAGGTTTCGATGACACCCACGGCGCCAAGTATGTCATCCTGCCTGGCGATCCCGGCCGGGTAGAAAAGATCGCGCAGTTTTTGGATGAGCCGCACTTCTACTGCCAGCACCGCGAATACACCACCTGGCTGGGCAAGGTAGATGGCGAAACGGTCATGGTCATGTCTACCGGCATGGGTGGCCCTTCTACTGCCATTGGTGTAGAGGAATGCTATAAGACCGGTGTGCGCACCTTCATCCGCATTGGCACCACCGGCGGCATCAATCTCAAGGTCATGGGCGGCGATCTTGTCATCGCTAACAGTGCCATTCGTATGGAGGGCACCACCCGCGAGTATATGCCCATTGAGTTCCCGGCCGTCGCCGATCACGATGTTACCTGCGCTCTTATCCAGGCCGCCAAAAACCTGGGCGCCCGCTGGCATGTCGGCACCGTCCAGTGCAAGGATGCCTTCTACGGCCAGCATGAGCCGGACCGCCTGCCGGTCGGCCCCATGTTGGAATATAAGTGGGAGTGCTGGAAAAAGGGCGGCACCCTCTCCAGCGAGATGGAATCCGCAGCGCTTTATGTTGTCTGCGCCACACTGGAGGAAGCGCGCGCCGGCTGCATCCTGAATGTCTGCTGGAACCAGGAACGCAAAAAGCTTGGCCTGCCCGATCCCGAGCAGCACGATACCGCCCTGGCCTGCCAGGCTGCTGTGGAGGCAGTCCGTCTGCTTATCCAGCAGGATAAGGAAGCTGCCGGGCAGCAGTAAAAGAAATTCCAAAGAGCCGTGCCCCACGCGGCTCTTTTCCGTTCACGGAGGAACGATATGACCGAGCGACTGGATAATCTGATTTTGGTCGATGTGTTCGATAATCCCATCGGTACGGCAGATAAGCGGCGAGCCCATACCGTCCCGCTTTTGCACCGGGCCTTCTCAGTGTTCCTCATCAATGATCGTGGGGAGCTGCTGCTGCAAAAGCGTGCCTCGGGCAAGTACCATTCCGGCGGCCTGTGGGCCAATGCCTGCTGCTCGCATCCAAGGGTGGGGGAGGAAAGCATTCCCTCCGCCGAAGCCCGCCTGATGGAAGAACTGGGCGTTACCTGCCCCTTGCGGGAGATCGGCTGCTTTGTCTATCTCCATCGGTTCCATGATGCCCTCTACGAATACGAGTATGACCATGTTCTCATTGGACGGCACTGCGGCCCCTTTACTCCTGATTCGGAGGAGATCGAGGATCTGCGCTGGGTCACACCCGCACAGCTTACGGAGGAACTGCGTACCACCCCGGAGCGCTTTGCCTCATGGTTCCTCACCGCCGCGCCCATGGTGCTGCGGTTTCTGGAATAACTTGACGAAATCGAATGAATATGGTATTCTTACACACGACAAATGAATCAGATGCAGGCAGACGCTTCCACTCATTTAGGGGAGCAGGGAATCAGGTGTAAGTCCTGAGCGATCTCGTCGCCGTAACGGGGAGCCGACCTCCATTTATGTCACTGGGTAACCGGGAAGACGGAGCAAAGCGATGATCCGAAGCCGAAAGACCGGTCTGCCCGCGGTGCAAAAAAGTACCACGAGGAATTGGTCAAACGCACAAAAGACCCGCAGGGGAGCATCTCCGACGGGTCAGTTTGGCTGTCCCATTTTGCACGAAGGGGGCAGCCTCTGTCTATTTTAAGGAGGAAAAAAAGAAATGCAGAAAAACAAAAAAGTTCTTATCATTGCAGCAGTGGTGCTGATACTCATTGCAGCAGCGCTGTTCTTCATCGAAGGCTCCAAAAAACCCGTCCCGATTGAAGGCGCCAAGACCATCACCGTTACCGTGATGCAGGAGGGCGTGGAGAATAAGGTTTTCACCATTCACACCGATGCCGAATTCCTGCGCGGCGCCCTGGAGCAGGAAAAACTCGTTGAGGGCACTGAGTCCCAGTATGGCCTCTATGTCACCACCGTGGATGGCGTTACCGCCGATGACAGCCAGCGTCAGTACTGGTGCTTTAAGGATGGCAACGGCGATGACCTTACTGTCGGTGTTGATTCTGCCCCCATTGCCGATGGCGACGCCTTCCAGATCGTACTTACCACCTATTAAGCCGGCCGCATGAAGCTGAAAACACGGGAGTTGGTGCTGGCGGCAATGCTGTCGGCCCTGCTCATCGCCGCCAAGCAGGCCATGTCCTTTATCCCCAATTTTGAACCGGTCACTTTATTGCTGATCCTGTATACACTGCACTTTCCCCGCATGACGCCGCTCATCATCTATGTGTTTGTGGCGGTACAGGTGCTTCTTTATGGCTTCAATGTTTGGGTGTATATGTATCTTTACATCTGGATCATTCTCTACGCTGTAGTGCGCCTGCTGGCCCGGTGGGGCAGTTACCTTTTGTGGATTATCGTTGCCACGGTGTACGGGATGCTCTTTGGCCTGCTTTGTTCACCGGTTTATCTTTTCATTGGCGGTTGGAACATGGCACTTTCGTGGTTCGTTTCCGGCATCCCATATGATATCATGCACGGGATCGGCAATGCCATTATGGTGGCGGTGCTGTTCATTCCGCTGGATAAGCTCTTCACCCGCTTGAAGACAACCAAAGGCTATTAAAAAGCTCCCCCGCCCGCAGTAGGGTGGGGGAGGTTCCTCTTTATTCGGCTTTGTTAATTCGGCAGCTCCACCACCCAGTTTACCTCATCAATGGGGTTGCGCGGATCAGTGTCGGCATCGCTGTGGTAATACAGCCGACCATCGGTGCCGGCCACCATGTAGCGGAAGGCGTTGCCCTCAGCATACACGCTATTCAGCGGCATAGAGTACACCTTTGGAACTTCACCGCTAACCTGCAAAAACAGATAGGTCCCATCCTCCTGCTGCAGCAGTACATTACCGTCATCGGTTGCTACCGGCACGCCGGGCAGGTCATATTGGTCAGTGGCAGGCAGCTGTTCCTCGGGGGTGTCCGGTGTACCAATGGGGTCACCCCATCCATAGTGGTGGTGATACAGCTCGCCATCCGCGGTCCGGTACCAGATATCGTCATAATAGCGCATTTTATTGTAGGCACTGTAACAGAAACTCGTCACATTCTGTGCGACCTCCAGCCGGTCGTTAGTATCCTCCTTGCTGCAGTTCCACAGCGTATTATTTTCATCCAGTATCAGCATTCGTTCCCGCTCACCACCGGCGATTGCCTTGGCCTTAATACCCTCCAGCGTATGCCAGGCGGTTTGGCTATATTCCTCTGCTGTTTTCTCCGGGGCGTAATCTATGCGGTAATACCGCACAGTGCCGTCCTTAAGAAGAATCGAGTCATAGGAGATCGCCGCTACTTCCTGTATTGGATCGGGCTGATATGGACCGCCCATTTCCAGAACATTGTAGCTGTTGTAGCTTCCGTCATCAAACAGCACGGATAGTGAGCCAAAGGTGGTTCTGTCAACCAGGATATCCTTCACCCCTTGGAATTGCAGTTCCAGCGTGGTTATATCCGGCTGTCCATCTTCGGTATAGCCACAGCGGTACAGGTTGTGTTCGTCGGTCAGCATCCACAGGCTGTAAATTGCCCGATCCGCCTTAATGATTTTCTCTCCCGCCACATCAGCTTGCTGCTCCGGCATCTCCACGGTGATCGTCTCATATTTCGGCGTTTGGGCAGCCTTATCATCGCACCCCGCCAGCCCCATCAGCAGTACCAGGGCACATAGTATCGCGGTTAATTTTATTGCCTTTTTCATGTTGTCCTCCATTCTTTTCGGCTGTTTTCTTTCCTACACTTACTATAACGAATAACAACCCCATTTTGCAACATCAAAAAAGAAAATATTTGCAATAAATACAAACAAAAAACCGCCGCTCCCATCTTCGGGGACGGCGGTCGCTGCTTTATTATATCTGTTTATCCCAACCGGCCGGGCAGGTACCACAGCGCGAAGTTGAAGTAGACCAGAATGGAGAACGCATCGGTGATGGTCGTGATGAGCGGCGATGCCATAATGGCAGGGTCCAGCTTCAAAATCTTTGCCAGAATGGGCAGGATGCAACCCAGCGACTTCGCCATGCAGATGGTGAGCAGCAGCGTGCCGGAAACCACCAGCGCCACCTGCGGGTCATGGTATTGGATGAGAATACGGATAAAGTTTACGGTACACAGTGCAATACTGCACAGCAGCGCTACTCTTATCTCCTTCCACCACGCTTTGGTAAAGTCCTTTGGGGAGATCTCATCCAGCGCTAGACCACGGATAATCATAGTAGAAGCCTGGCTGCCGCAGTTGCCGCCGGTATCCATAATCTGCGGGATAAAGGTGACCAGCAGCGGAATGCTGACAAAGGCAGATTCGTAGTATTCCAGCATGGCGCCGGTCACCATGGCGGAAAGCATCAGCACCATCAGCCAGATGATACGGTGCTTCGCCAGCGTGATCACAGGGGTTCTCAGGTAGGTATCATCACTGGGGGTCATACCTGCCATCTTTTCAAAGTCCTCGGTGTTCTCATCCTGGATGACATCTACCGCGTCATCGATGGTGATAATACCAACGATCCGATTTTCGCTATCCACTACCGGCATGGCCAGCATATCGTACCGGCTGAACATCTTGGCGATCTCTTCCTGGTCATCATGGGTATGCACATGGATGGGATTGGTGTCCATCAGTGTATCAATGATGGTCTCCGGGGCGGTGAGGAGCATCTCGCGCACCGTCACCACGCCCAGCAGCTCCTTGCGGGAAGAGG
>ERZ857984.297-NODE-297-length-66872-cov-4.853615_pt1 | contig 66872 bp, 58 predicted proteins | sample MGYA00519914_ERZ857984 | MGnify/ENA primary metagenome ERZ857984 (study PRJEB31778, sample SAMEA3449417) | human gut metagenome | biome: human gut; feature: human-associated habitat; material: faeces | place: United Kingdom | collected 2010/2012 ...
GTTTTAGTTTTGGTCGGGCGGTGCATCACCATGTTGTATGCCTCGCGGCCCACCAGAAGGGCGCTCATGGCCAGCATGAGCCAAATCAGCATCGTCGGGAAAGCGCGGCCATTCACAACGTCTTTTTCCGAGATCTGCACCTGCTGCGGCATGATGAGCAGCAGCACGATGCCAATGACCAGAAACAGAATGCCGCAGATCAAATCAACAGGGTACTCGATGTTCTTCTTCTCGAGCTTCGCGCCCCAGTCATCCAGTCTTGCTTCGATGCGTTCTATCAGATTTTTCACCTGTTTCCACTCCTTTTTAAATATAAAAGCAGGGGGACGGGGTCATCCCCTTCCCCCTGCTTCAGCTTTTTGTCGCTATGAGGACTTTTTATCAGCCTGCCACGATGTCCTTATACTGCTCGACGATGCTCTTGACGTTCTCAATGTGAGCTTTCACATCGTCCTCGGTCATGGTATCGACTTCCAGCACAAAATTGCTGCCCGCCTTTTCCACCGGGCGGCGGCGGCCGCTCTGGTCCGGCTCGCCCAGCTCCATCTCCACGCATTCGAGGCCCGTTACACAGCCGTTTTCGTTGCCCAGCACCCGCACCGGGTTTGCCAGCAGGCGGAACACCACGCCCTCTTCCTGGGCGTGCTCCACCTCCTCTTTGCGGGCGGGAAGCTCGTTTATGCCGCGCCGGTACACGATGTACACGGTCTCGGCACCCAGGCGCTTGGCGCTGCGGGCGGCGTCCATGGCGACGTTGCCGCCGCCCACCACCGCCACGCTGCGGCTTTTCTGGATGGGGGTGGCGCTGCCGGGCTGGTAGGCCTTCATCAGGTTCACCCTCGTGAGGTATTCGTTTGCCGAATACACGCCCTTGAGGCTTTCGCCCGGGATGTTCATAAAGCGGGGCAGGCCCGCGCCGCTGGCAATGTACACCGCCGCATAGCCGTATTCATCCAGCAGCTCGTCGATGGTAAGCACCTTGCCGATGACCATGTTGGTGCGGATCTCAACCCCCAGGGCTTTCAGGCCGTCGATCTCCTGCTGGACAATGGCCTTGGGCAGCCGGAACTCGGGGATGCCATAGACCAGCACGCCCCCTGCAAGGTGCAGCGCCTCGAACACGGTGACCTGATAGCCGCGCTTTGCAAGATCGCCCGCGGCGGTGAGGCCGCTGGGCCCCGCCCCGATGACGGCTACCTTGTGACCGTTCTTCACAGGCGGGGCGGGGGAGGCGGAAACGTGCTGCCGGTGCCAGTCGGCGGCAAAGCGCTCGAGCCGGCCGATGCCCACGCTCTCGCCCTTTATACCGCGCACGCAGCGGCCCTCGCACTGGTTTTCCTGCGGGCACACACGGCCGCACACGGCCGGCAGAGAGCTGCTGGCCGCCAGCACCTGGTAAGCGCCCTCAAAATCCTCTGCGGCGATTTTGGCCACAAAGGCCGGGATGTCGATGCCCACCGGGCAGCCGGAAACGCAGGGCCTGTTCTTGCAGGAAAGGCAGCGCCTGGCCTCGGCCACCGCCATTTCAGCGGTATAGCCCAGGGCCACCTCGCTGAAATTTTTGCTGCGCACCTCGGGGGGCTGGCTGGGCATGGGGCAGCGCTGGGGGTCCATGTTGCGCTGGGGCATGTTCACAGCACCTCCTTTTGGAACAGATTGCAGGCGGCCGTGCGGGCGTGGGCCTCAAACTCTTTGTACATGGCGCCGCGCTGCATGGCTTCGTCGAAATCCACCAGGTGGCCGTCGAAGTCGGGGCCGTCGACACAGGCGAATTTGGTCTCGCCGCCCACCGAAAGGCGGCAGCCGCCGCACATGCCGGTGCCGTCGATCATGATGGGGTTCATGCTCACCACGGTGGGGACGCCGTATTTTTTGGTGGTGAGGCAGACGAATTTCATCATGATGAGCGGCCCGATGGCGATGACCCGGTCGTAATTTTCGCCGGCCAGGATCCGCTCTTCCAGCGGGGCGGTGACCACGCCCTTGCGGCCGTGGCTGCCGTCGTCGGTGACGAGGATGAGCTCGTCGCTCACGGCGCGGAACTCGTTTTCCAGGATCACCAGGTCCTTGGACCGAAAGCCCACGATGCTGTGCACCGTGCAGCCCAGCTCGTGCAGCCTTTTGGCGATGGGGTAGGCGATGGCGCCCCCCACGCCGCCGCCCACCACGGCCACCTTTTTCAGCCCCTCCAGTTCGGTGGGGCGGCCCAGGGGGCCCACAAAGTCGTGCAGGCAGCTGCCGGGGCGAAGGCGGTCCAGCTCCATGGTGGAGGCGCCCACCAGCTGGAAGATGATGGTCACGCTGCCCGCCGCGCGGTCGTAGTCGGCCACGGTGAGGGGGATGCGCTCGGAAGTTTCGCCCGCGCGGAGAATGACGAACTGCCCCGGCTGCGCCTTTTTGGCGATCAGCGGGGCGGAGATCACCATGCGGGTAACGGTGGGGTTCAGCGCCGTGCGCTCAAGGATCTCAAACATTGCTTTCCCTTCTTTGCTCACATTTCATGCCCTCTATCAAAGCATCTTTTCTTAGTATAATCAAAGATCTGCCCCGGCGCAACCCATGCGCCGGGGCAGATCTGAAAAATTGCGGGAAAGAACGGGGTATTTTGGGAGAAAGGATGAAAACAGAAAGGGAGTTCAGGAAACCGGGATGGCGGGGATATCCCACCCGGTGAGGCTGCTCAGCAGGGGCGCATCCACGCCCAGGCTGTCTGTTACAGTGAGGGTGTAAAAACCTTCGGGCCAGCCGCCGTTTTCGTATTCATCCTTCCAGGGAAGGGTGAAGGTCTTTTCCTCCAAAGAAAGGCGGACGGTGTAATATGCGCGGCCAAAGCCCTGCGTGCTGTCCGGATAGAAGGCGTCCACATTGTCGGTAAAAGAAAAATCCACCTCTTCCACCACCTCGCCGCCCAGGGTGAGGGCCAGCGTGCCCCTGACCGGCTGGGCAAGCAGCTCGCCATCCAGGAAGGGAAGCTCCACCTCCAGGGGCAGCTCGCAGGCCTCGCGCGTATAGAAGATGTCGGGGCTGAGGCTGGAGTAGCGGGCCGAGGGGGGCGGCAGCATGCCGGGAGTGACCCTGTAGCTGTAGCGCCCCTTGAAATCGTGTTCCTCGGTGAGCTGCTGGTTTTGGCTGATACCGTTTTGGGAAAAGCTCACGTTCAGGGAAAAACCTTCGGCGAGGGGCAGCGAGGCGGCAGCGGTAAAAACGCCGTTTTCCAGCGAGGCGTCGGCCGTTATGGCGCGCCCGTCGCTCATGGTGAACAAAAAGGCCGCGGTCATGCCCTCGGCCAGGGTTTTGGGGGTGGCCTGCACCCGGACCCCGGCGGTGGCGGTACCTGGGGAATAGGCGCCATAGGAAAGGTTCCAGTTTGCTACGAGGCTGGCCTGCTCTTCGAGGCTTTGGCGGATGCTGCTCTCGATTGACCCGATGCGCTGGTCGATGCGCTGGTCCAGCCCGTCGACCCGGCCCGAGAGGGCCGCCACCTGGCTCTGCATACGGCGCACCGCGCCGGTGTAATAAAAAATCACACAAACAGCGGCCAAAATCAAGGCAACCAGGCCTATAAGCGCCGCATACAATGGAATATGCCTTTTTTGGCCGGCGCGCTGTTCTTCCGCCAGCAGGGCCTTGGCGCCTGCCAGCGAAAGGACCGGCTCCCGGGCGGGCGCCGGCCCCACCGCGCCCGCCTGCGCGGGCGGCGCGCCGGTGAGAAGCTCGTCGCAGCTTGCACCCAACGTTTTGGCCAGTTCCTGGAGATTGTCGATGCCGGGAAGGCTGGCGTCCGCCTCCCATTTTCCAATGGCCTGGCGGCTCACCCCAAGCTGTGCGGCCAGCGCCTCCTGCGACAGGCCCGCCGCCTTGCGGAGCGCGGCGATGCGTTGCCCGATGGTCACGGGCGTCGCCCCCTCTCTGTTATTTCTGTGTGCTCATAATAACAAAAAGGCCGCAAAAAAGCCACCACCCGCCTTTTCCATTTGCGCAACCGCCGGTTGCAGACGCGGGGCCCGGCAGCCAAGCGGGCGGCTGCAAAAGAGGAAAAGCCTTACGTTTCGGTGTATTCCAAAAGATCCTGTACGCTGCACCCCAGCACGAAGCACACCCGGGCAAGCACATCCAGATCCAGCTTTTCCACATGGCCCTTGTACCATTTGTCGACCACCTCGTACCGGGTGTTCACCAGGCGGGCAAGGCGGTTGCGGGTTATACCCCGCGCATCCATCAGCGCGGCGAGCTTTAGGGTTACTTTTCCATAACTCTGCATCAACATAACACCCTGTTCCGGCATTTTTATCACCTCAACTTAATCCTACATGGGCCGTTACAGGGTTATAATTCTCATATAAATAGTTACTATACATACAGTGAAAAATGATGTATAATATCACAAAAGGGGGCGGGGCCGGTGGGGTGGCTTGTGTGGTTTGGGTTGGCGGCGGCATCCTGGCTGGCGCTGTGGCTGATCCTGCGGGGGGTGTATGCAGAGCGTTTGCGCTGCCTGCGCCAGCAGGCGGAACGGTATAAACGTTTGGCGTATACGGACCCTTTGACCGGGGCGGCGAACCGGCTGGCCTTTGAAGAGCGCCTGGAAGCGCTGAAAAGCGCCGAGGAGAGCGTTGCCATTGCCAGCCTGGACCTGAACGACCTGAAAGCGGTGAACGACGCTTACGGGCATGTGGCGGGGGACAGGCTGCTGCGCAAGGCGGCGGGGGTGCTGGCGGCAAACTGCACCGGCCGGGCCGAGGTATACCGTGTTGGCGGCGATGAGTTCTGCCTGCTGGCGACGGGGATGCAAAAGCCCTGCGCGGAGCGGCTGTTCAGCCAGCTGGAGGCGGCGCTGCAGCGGGAGGCTGTGGATATGGCTCTGGGATGGGAGCATTTGGACTGCGCCGCGGCGGGAAGCCTGGAAATGCTGCGCACCCGTAGCGATAAAGCGATGTACCGGGCCAAGCGGGCCGGGAAAAACGTGGGCAGAGCCGAGGGCGAGGAATAGGCAAAGCAAGGCCCCCCGCCGGGATCGGCGGGGGGCCTTGCGGTGTTTCCTTATGCCTGCGGCTGAAAGAGCCGGGGGGCAAGCCTGCACAGGATGACCGCGGCCAACACGGTGAGCACAGCTTCCGGCAGCATGTAGGTGGCGTTGTATACCGCGCTGTACAGCCAGCACAGAGCGTTTTCGCCCAGGGAGGAGATGCTTTGGCCCCAGCCGAACTGGGTCATCCACTCAAAGGCATAGCCGTAGTCTTTCCAGACGATGTAGCCGGACAAAAAGCTGCATAAATACCGCACCAGCGAGACCGCCAGCGTGCCCGCGCCCACCCCCAGCAGCCGGTTTTTAAAGGGCTTTGCCACGACACAGGCCAGGCCCAGCAGGGTAAAGGCGGCGACGTAGTCCAGAAGGATACAGCCCACGACGGCCCCGGTGGTTTGGCAATAGGCCAGGTTTTTTACGCCCAGCAGCAGCTGGATGAGGCTGTGGATGAAGGCGGTGAGGGTGCCCCATTTGACCCCGTGCCGGAAGCTTACCAGCACGATGGGCAGCGTGCTTACCAGGGTGATGGAGCCGCCGTGCGGCAGCTCGAACACCGGGATAAAGCCCAGAATGGTGCCCAGGGCGATCATGAGTGCGCACTCTACCAGCACGCGGGTTTTGGAGGCGGGTCTTGTCATAGCGGATCTACGACCTTTCAAAAAATAGTACATAAAAACAAAACAGCGCGCCCCATGTGCACAAACACACAGGGCGCGCTTTCAGCGTTCCTTATCCTCAAACTTCCTACGCCGGCATTACCCGGATCAGGTTCAAGGTGACCCAGAGCTGCAATTTGCCCTGATCTCAGCCGGGGATGGCCCCCAGCGCCCCTGTTTTTATGTCCGCGACCAGTATAAGCCGGTGGGGCGGGTTTGTCAAGCCTTTTGCAGCTCTTTTTCGGCGGCCTGGGCCGCGAGCAGGGCCGTGCCGGTTTTGCACACGCCGGCCAGGCAGCAGGCCGCACAGTTGGGCCTGCGGGCGTCGCACACGGCGCGGCCGTGGAGCACGAACCGGTGGCACAGATCGTTGCCCTCTTCGGGAGGAATGATCTTCCACAGGGCCATCTCGACCTTTTTGGGCTCCCTGATGTCGTCCACCAGGCCGATGCGGTTGACCAGGCGGATGCAATGGGTATCGGTGACGATGGCGGGCTTGCCGAACACATCGCCCATGATGAGATTGGCGCTTTTGCGGCCCACGCCGGGCAGGTCCAGCAGCGCATCGAAATCATCCGGGACCCGGCAATCATATTCATCGCGCAATTTGCGCATGCACAGGCTGATGTCCCGCGCTTTGGAGCGGCCCAGGCCGCAGGGTTTTACAATGGCCTCAATCTCCTCCGGCGTGGCATCCGCCAGGGCCTTTACGCCGGGATACTTTGCAAACAGCTCCTGCACCACGATGTTCACCCGCGCGTCGGTGCACTGCGCGGCCAGCCGCACCTCCACCAGGAGCTGCCAGGCGTGCTCGTAATCCAGCGTGCATTCCGCCAGGGGGTATGCCTGCTTCAGGCGCCCGATCACTTCCAGTGCCAATGCCTTTTTGGTCATGTTTATCCCTCTTTTATGAGCTTTTACGGCAATTATAGCATGAATTCTTATTTATTGCAATCGGCAGTTTTGCGCCCACGGGAGCAAAGAAAAACGCGCAGGGATTTGAGAAGCTGGATGAGGGCGGTGGGGGCAAACGCAAGGCCCGCCACCTGGGCCAGCTGCGCGCCGGTGAGGGGGACGGCCAGGAACAGCGTGCGCAGGCCGGGCAGGAACAGCACGGCTGCCAGCAGGGCCACCCCGCCGCCGAACGCCAGCAGGGAAAGGCGGTTGCCGCGAAAGCCAAGCCGGAAAAGCGGCTCGGGGCCGCGGCAGCTGAACCCGTGGAACAGGCGCGCCAGGGTGAGGGTGGCAAAAGCCATGGTGCTGGCCAGGGCCGCGCTGCCGCCCTGATACCCCAGGTAAAAAGCGGCCAGGGTGGCCGCCGCAATGAGCAGCCCCTGCCCCAGGACGGTGAGGAGCAGCGGCCGGTCCAGAAGGGGGCGGGTGGGATCGCGGGGGGGCTGGTCCAGCAGGCCGGGCCGGGCGGCCTCGGTGCCGATGGCGATGGCGGGCAGGCTGTCGGTAAGAAGGTTGATGAACAAAAGGTGGACCGGCGCGAAGGGGGCGGGCAGGGAGGCAAACGAGGCGTAAAGCACGGCCAGGATGCCGGCCGTGTTGCCCGAGAGCAGAAACTGCACGGCGTTTTTGATGTTTGCGAACACGCCCCGCCCGTTGACGACAGCCTTTACAATGGTGGCAAAGTTGTCGTCGGCCAGGATCATGGAGGCCGCGTCCTTGCTGACCTCGGTGCCGGTGACGCCCATGGCGACGCCCACGTCGGCCCGCTTTAAGGCGGGGGCGTCGTTCACGCCGTCGCCGGTCATGGCCACCACACAGCCCCGGCGCTGCCAGGCCTCGACGATGCGGATCTTGTGCTCGGGGGCCACCCGGGCATAGACCGAGATGCGGGGCAGGGCTTCGTCCAGCTGGGCGTCGCTCATGGCGTTCAGTTCGGTGCCGTCCAGCGAGAGGTCGCCCTGGGCGGAAATGCCGATCTGCCGGGCAATGGCAGTGGCGGTGACCTTGTGGTCGCCGGTGATCATGATGGTGCGGATGCCGCCCCGTTTTGCGTCGGCCACAGCCTGGATGCTTTCAGGGCGGGGCGGGTCCATCATGGAGACAAGCCCGGCGAAGGTGTAGCCCTGCTCGTCTTCCAGGCGCAGGGGACCGGCCTGGGGCAGCGGGCGGAAACCGAAGGCGAGCACCCGCAGGCCCTGCCCGGAAAAGGCGTTGTTGGCCCGGGTGATGCGCTGCAGCCATTCCTCGGTGAGGGGAACGGGGCCCTGTGCGGTGAGCACATGGGTGGAGCGGGCCAGCAGCACGTCCATGGCGCCCTTGGTGTAAAGGGTGGGAACGCCGCCCACAAGGAACAGGGCGCTCATGAGCTTGCGGTCAGAGTCGAAGGCCAGCTCTTCCAGGCGGGGATGCGCGGCGCGCAGGGCCGCAGCCGGCCGGCCCACGGCATCGCCCCAGCGCACAAGGGCGATCTCGGTGGGGTCGCCCACGGCGCCGCCGTCCGGGCTGAGGGTGGCGTCGCAGGCCAAAAGCGCGATGTCCAGCAGGCGGCTTTGAGCGGCGTTTTGGGTTTGGAGCGCAGAGCAGGGGAGCAGCTCGCCCCCCACCCAGGCCTGCTGCACGGTCATGCGGTTCTGGGTCAGGGTGCCGGTTTTGTCGGAACAGATGACCGAGACGCTGCCCAGGCTCTCGACCGATTTCAGGTCTTTCATGATGGCGTTTTGACGGGCCATTTTTTGGGTGCCCAGGGCAAGCACGATGGTCACGATGCTGCCCAGCGCCTCGGGGATGGCCGCCACGGCAAGGGCCACGGCGAACATGAGCGAATCCACCAGGCCCAGCTGGCCGCGGAAGAAGGACAGGGCGAACACCAGCGCGCAGATGGCGAGGATCACGGCCGCCAGCTTGCCGGAAAAATCGTCGAGGCTTTTTTGCAGGGGGGTCCTGCGCTGCTGGGTCTGCCCCATCAGCCGGGCAATGCGGCCCAGCTCGGTGTCCATGCCGGTGGAGGTGACCAGCATGACCGCGCGGCCGTAGGTTACCAGCGAGCCGGAAAACACCATGCATTTTTGGTCGCCCAGGGGGGGCTGGCCGCCGCTGAGGGCCTGCACGTTCTTTTCCACCGGCTCGGATTCGCCGGTGAGAGAGCTCTCGTCCACCTTGAGGGAGTGACATTCCAGCAGCCGGCCGTCCGCCGCCACCAGGTCGCCCGCTTCCAGAAAAACGATATCCCCGGGCACCAGGCGGGGCGAGGGGAGTTCGACCCGCTCACCGCCCCGCAGCACCTTGGCCGTGGGGCTGGAAAGGGCCTTGAGGCTTTCCATGGAGCGCTCGGCCTTGAAATACTGCACGGTGCCCAGCGCCGCGTTGAGCAGCAGCACGGCAACGATGACAAGGGTGCTTTCGCCGCCGCCGGCTGCCAGCGAAATGAGGGCCGCAAGGATCAAAATAATCACCAGCAGGTCTTTGAATTGCTCAAAGAATACCTGAAGAGGACGTTTTTTCCTGCCCTCGGCAAGCTGGTTCGGGCCGTGCTCTTCCAGGCGCCGGGCGGCTTCGGCAGCGGCCAGGCCGCCTTCGGAAGCCCCCAGCCGCTCCAGGGCCTGGGCAGGGGTGAGTTTATACAGCTCTTTTTTCATTACACTGCGCTCCTTTTCTTTTGACAGGATGGGCAAAACCCGGGCGGAAAACGCGGCGGAAAAAGAAAAAAGACCTTTCGCCAGCGAATCTGCCCAAAGCAAACGCTGCCGAAAAGTCTTGTTACCGCAAAACGGCACGCCCTGCCAGGCCCCAAAGAAGCCGTGATGTTGGCAAAGCGTCGTGAACTACTCCCTTTTCAACTGGTTTCACTATACCCCAACGGGAAGGCAAAGTCAACACAAAAAGGGCAGAACGGCCATATTTTACAGGGATTTCACAATCCGGCCCACCGGCGGGCGGGACACAGAGAAACGCTTGTTTCCCGGGGCCGCATGGGGTATAATGATAAAAAACACGGGCCGGGCGCACCCCGGGCCGGAGCTTTGAGAGGAGCGGGTGAATATGTACGGGGATATGATGGATACCATTGGTTTTTTGGGCAGCCAGGATCTGGAGCTTGCCATGGCGATGCAGCGGGAACTGCTGCGCCAACGCCGCAACATTGAGCTGATTGCCAGCGAGAACATCGTGAGCCCGGCCGTGATGGCCGCCATGGGAAGCGTGCTGACCAACAAGTACGCCGAGGGGTACCCTGCCCACCGCTATTACGGGGGCTGCGCCTACGTGGACGAGGTGGAGAACCTGGCCATCCGCCGGGCGTGCGAATTGTTTGGCGCGGAGTTTGCGAACGTGCAGCCCCACTCGGGCGCGCAGGCAAACCTGGCGGTGTATTTTGCCCTGCTGGAGCTGGGGGATACCATTCTGGGCATGGATCTGGCGGCCGGCGGGCACCTGACCCACGGCAGCCCGGTGAATATGAGCGGCAAAAACTACAATTTTGTTTCCTATGGAGTGGACGAAAACGGCTATGTGGACTACGAGGCCCTGCGCCGGCAGGCCCTGACGGTGCGGCCCAAGATGATCGTGGCGGGGGCTTCGGCCTACCCGCGGGCGCTGCGCTTTGACACCCTGGCTGAAATCGCCCGCGAGGCGGGCGCGCTGCTGATGGTGGACATGGCGCACATTGCGGGCCTGGTGGCCGGCGGGGTGCACCAAAGCCCGCTGCCCTATGCGGATGTGGTGACCACCACCACCCACAAAACCCTGCGGGGGCCCCGGGGCGGCATGATCCTGACCAACAGCGAAGAGATTGCCAAAAAGGTGAACAAGGCCATTTTCCCCGGCACGCAGGGCGGCCCGCTGGAGCATGTGATCGCCGCAAAGGCGGTGTGCTTTGGCGAGGCGCTGAAGCCCGCGTTCCGCACCTATGCCAGGAACATCGTGGAGAACGCCGGGGCGCTGGCCGCAGGGCTGAAGGCCCGGGGCGTGGAGCTGGTGAGCGGCGGCACCGACAACCACATGATGCTGATCGACCTTTCGGCGCAGGAGTGCACCGGCAAGGAGCTGGAGCAAAAGCTGGACGAGGTGAACATCACCGCCAACAAAAACTCGGTGCCCGGCGAAAAGCGCAGCCCCTTTATCACCAGCGGCCTGCGGGTGGGAACGCCTGCGGTGACCACCCGGGGCTTTGGCGCAGACGAGATGGACGTGATCGCCGGCTGCATTGCCGACTGCATTTTTGATTTTGAGGGCAGCAAGGCCCAGGTAGCCGCCCGGGTGGCTGGGCTGGTGGAGCGCTTCCCCCTGTATGAGTGAGACCTCGAGCGGGCGGCATCGTTCGTGCCGCCCGCCCTTTTACCGCTTTAAAGAACAAGGAGAGAATAACAGATCATGGCGTTCTTTGACTGCAAACTGAAGAGCCAGGCGCTGGCGGGCACAACCACGGTGCGCCTGTTTTGGCCCGGCGACATCGACCTGTGGCGGGGGCAGGCGCCGCGGGCGGTGTTCACCCTGCTGCACGGCTTTACCAACGACGGCGACGACTGGGTGAATTTTTCGGCCGCGCTGCGCTATGCGGCCGACAACAACATTGCGCTGGTGATCCCGGACGCCGCAAATTCTTTTTACAACGATATGGCTGCCGGCCCGGCCTACTATACCTGGCTGACCCAGGAGCTGCCGGCCCTGTTGGGCGGGATGGTGCAGCTGCCCACAGAGCGGGAGAAAAATTTTGTGTGCGGCCTTTCCATGGGGGGCTACGGCGCGCTGCTGCTGGGGCTGACGCACCCGGAGGCGTATGCCGGCTGCGCCAGCTTTTCCGGCGCGGTGGACATGCGCTCGATGCTGGGGGTTGCCCAAAGCGACCCCCGCTCCCGCATGGTGATGGCCCCGGTCTTTGGCCCGGAGCTGGCCCTGCCGGCCGAAAGGGACCTGTTCGCCCTGGCGGAACAGGTCTGCGGGCTGGAGCCCGGGCAGCGGCCGAAGGTGCTGTGCACCGTGGGCCGGCAGGACATAGAGCCCTATTACATCTACCAGCAGAACCAGAATTTCCGCGAGTTTGTGCGGGACCGGGCGCTGCCGCTGGATTACACCTACATGGAGTGGGACGGCGTGCACGAGTGGAATTTTTGGGACCGCAGCCTGGTGCACGCCATCGACCTGTTTTTGAACCCCGGGTACGCGGATAAAAAATTGGGGGACTGGGCGGCCGAGGCCGCGGTGGAGCGCCCGGGCAGGGAGGCCCTGGTATGAGCGAACCCCTGGCACAGCGGCTGCGCCCGGCGGCGCTGGAGGAGGTGTGCGGCCAGAAGCACCTTTTGGGCGAGGGATGCGTGTTCCGCAGGGCGCTGGAAAGCGGGCGGGTGCCCAACATGATCTTTTACGGCCCCTCCGGCGTGGGCAAGACCACGGTGGCGCGCATTATTGCCGAAAACAGCGGCATGCGGCTGCACAAGCTGAACGGGACTTCCGCCTCGACGGGGGATATCAAGGCTGTGCTGGCCGAGATCGGCACCCTGCACGGGGCAAAGGGGCTGCTGCTGTATCTGGACGAGATCCAGTATCTGAACAAAAAGCAGCAGCAAAGCCTGCTGGAGTGCATTGAGGACGGGTCGGTCACACTGATCGCATCCACCACCGAAAACCCGTATTTTTATATTTACAACGCCCTTTTGAGCCGCTGCACGGTGTTTGAATTCAAGGCCCTTTCGCCCGAAGATGTGGAAGAAGGGCTAAAAAAAGCCCTGGCGCGCCTTGCGCAGGACGAGGGCGCGCCGGTGGAGCTGCCCGCAGAGGCGGCGGGGTACCTGGCCGAGAGCTGCGGGGGGGATATGCGCAAGGCGCTGGGGTGCCTGGAATTTGCGGTGTCCGCCGCGGCGGCCGGGGAGGACGGGGCAAAGCACATCACGCTGGACATGATCCGGCAGGTCACCCGCCGCACGGCCATGCGCTACGACCGGGAGGGCGACGACCATTACGACATCCTTTCGGCCTACCAAAAATCCATGCGCGGCTCGGACCCGGACGCAGCGCTGCACTACCTGGCCCGCCTGCTGGAAGCGGGCGACCTGGTGAGCGCCTGCCGCCGCCTGATGGTCTGCGCCTGCGAGGACGTGGGCTTGGCCTGGCCGCAGATCATTCCCATTGTGAAAGCGGCTGTGGACGCAGCCAACATGATCGGCCTGCCCGAGGCGCGTATCCCCCTGGCCGACGCGGTTATTCTGGTGGCCACAGCCCCAAAATCCAACGCCGGGGAGGCGGCCATCAACGCGGCCATGGCGGACCTTGCGCGCGGCCGCTCCGGGCCGGTGCCGCGCCAATTGCAGAACAAGCATTTTGACGGCGAGGATGCGGCGGTGAAAGGGCAGCATTACAAGTACCCCCACGATCACCCGGGCCACTGGGTAGAGCAGCAATACCTGCCGGACGCGCTGGTTGGCACGCGCTATTACGAGTGGGGAGAGAACAAGACCGAACAGGCCGCCCGGGCTTATTGGGAGCGCGTCAAACGGGAGGCGGGCAAATAAGACGGTAAAAAATTGCCGCCGCCCTTGACAACGCACATAAAAACTATTACTATTATAGCAGCAAATACGCTGTAACAGGCGAATTTTACCCCGCGAAACCAGGTTTTGGAAAAAGCGGGGCAGAAAAGGAGCGTGCGTTTTGATGCGCTATTCCCGCCAACGGGAGCTGGTGCTGCGCCAGGTACAGAGCCGGTGCGACCACCCCACCGCCGACGACATCTATCTCACCATTCGGGACGACTGCCCGGGCCTCAGCCTGGGGACGGTGTACCGCAACCTGAACGGCCTGGTGGAGATGGGCCGGGTGCGCCGGGTATCCATGCCCGGGATGGCCGACCGGTTTGACCGCACCCTCACCGATCACGACCACCTGTACTGCACCTGCTGCGGCCGGGTGGAGGATGTGCAGCTGGACAAAGCGCCCATTGAACAGGCGATCGCCTCGCGGCCGGATCTTTCGATCCAGAGGTATTCGCTGAATCTGTACGGGCTGTGCAGCGCCTGCCGTGAGGCCGCGCGCAGCTGAGCGGCAAAAATAAAAAGGACCGGAGCCTGACGGCGCCGGTCCTTTTTTGCGGGGAGTGGCCGCTTTACTTTTCAGCGATGGCTTCGATTTCGCACAGCGCGCCCTTGGGCAGGTCCTTGACCGCCACGCAGCTGCGGGCGGGCTTGGAGGTAAAGTATTTGGCGTATACCTCGTTGAACGCGGCGAAGTCGCCCATGTCGGCTAAAAAGCAGGTGGTCTTGACCACCTTGTCGAAGCCGGCGCCGGCGGCCTCCAGAATGGCGCCCACGTTTTTGCAGCTCCATTCGGCCTGCGCGGCGATGCCCTGGGGCATGGCGCCGGTGGCGGGGTCTACGGGCAGCTGGCCGCTGGTGATGACAAGGCCGTTCAGCTCGTACCCCTGGGAGTAGGGCCCGATGGCGCCGGGGGCTTTTTCGGTATTGATGATCTTCATGGGTGTTTATCCTCCTAAAAATAAGGGTTCCAATACGCGGCAGCCACCCTGCAACAGGATGGCTGCCGGTTTTTAATTATAGCAGGTATGCCGTAAAAATCAAGCTTCTTTGCCTGCGGCGGTCTTGGCGGCCACGGCGTTTTTGAGCCAATCCTTGCCCTCGACCAGGCGCGCGACGATCATGGAGGCAATGGTGTCGCCGGAGGCGTTCAGGCAGGTGGCGGCAGGGTCAAACAAAAAGCCCAGGGTTGCGATCAGAGGGAAGGCCTCGGCCGGGAAGCCGAACAGGCTGACGATGAGCATTTCGCCCACCAGCCCGCCGCCGGGCGCGCCGGACAGCACGAAGGCGGACAGGACCGCCACAACGATGGCCATGCCATAGGTGCCCACACCGGTGAAGGGGATCCCGAACACGCCGAAGAGGAAGGCAATCTTGACGATGGAGCTGAGCACGGAGCCGTCCATGTGGGCGGTGGCGCCCAGGGGCAGGACCAGGTCGCTCACGTCTTTGGGAACGCCGATCTCCTCGCAGGCCTCCTTGTTCACGGGCAGGGTAGCCACCGAGCTTTGGGTGGCAAAGGCGGTGACGGCGGGGGCGAAAATGCTTTTGAGCATGCGCTTTACGCCCAGCTTACCGCCGGCGAACAGGGCGTACAGCGGGAAGAAGATGAGCACGTACAGAAGGCACAGGGGATAGTACACGGCCATGGAGCGGCCGTAATCGCCCAGAAGCTGGGGGCCGAACTCGCCGATCAGGTTTGCAAAATAGGCGCCCAGGCCGATGGGGGCGATGACCATGATCAGCCCCACGAACTTCATCACAATTTCGTTCAGGTTGGCCAGCAGCTTGCCCACCGGGCTTTCATCGCCGCCGCAGGCGGACACGCAGAAGCCGAAGATGATGGCGAACACGATCAGGGGCAGCATGTTGCTGCGGCTCAATAGATCGGGAAAGTCGCTCACGGTGAGGCTGTTGACCAGCATGTCGGCCGCGCTTTGCATCTCGCCCATCTCGGCCTCGCCCATCTGGATGTTGGTGCCGGCGGAGGGGCTGAAAATGTTGACCCAGGTGAGCACGCACACGCCGGCAATGGCGCCGGTGGCCAGGAAGGTGAGGATGGTGCTGCCCAGGATCTTGCCCAGGCGCTTCATGTTCATCATGCTGCCCACGGCGGACGCGATGGACACGAACACCAGCGGCACCACGATGGTGAACAGCAGGTTCAAAAAGATGTCGCCCACGGGCTTTACAAATTTGCCTGCGGCGGGGGAGATGATGCCCAGGATGGAGCCCACTGCGATGCCGCCCAGCAGCAGGATGGGAAGCTTGTACTGGTCCCAGAAGGATTTTTTCTTGGTCGCTTTGTTTGCCATGATTTACTCTCCTTTTCTCTTGTTGCGTTCCAAAGCGCGCCCGGGGCCCGGGCCCGCAAAAAACCAAACTTACAGGGCGTGGACCGCGGCTTCCAGCTGCTTTAGGGCCTGCTCCAGCACACTGCGCGGGCAGGCCGCGTTCAGCCGCATGTAGCCGGACAGGCTGCGCCCAAAGCTGCAGCCCTCGTTCAGGCCGAGGCCCGCCTTTTCGATCATGAAGCGGCGCAGCTCTTCATTGGAAAGGCCCAGCTCGCGGCAATCCAGCCATACGAGATAGGTGGCGTCCGGCAGGGAGGGCTTGACGCCGGGAATGTGGGAGGCGCAGTAGCTGCGGATGAAGTCGAAGTTGCCGCTGATGTATTCCAGCAGCTGCTCCAGCCACTCCTCGCCCTCGTTGAAGGCGGTCTCCATGGCGGTGAGGCTGAAGGCATTGTTGCGGTGAATGTCCATACAGGCCCAGAACTTGTCGAAGATCTCTTTCATGCGCAGGTTCGGGAACACGGTGGTGGAGGCCTGCAGGCCCGCCAGGTTGAAGGTCTTGGTGCCGGAGATGCAGGTGATGACCTGCGCCGCGGTCTCGGGGGAAAGGCTGGCAGTGGGAATGTGCTTTTTGCCGTGGAAGACCAGGTCGGAGTGAATTTCGTCGCTTACCAGGAGCACGTTATGCTTACGGCACAGCCCGGCCATGCGGGTGAGTTCTTCGCGGGTCCACACGATGCCCAGGGGGTTGTGGGGGCTGCACAACAGGAACATGCTCACCTGGGGCAGCTTTGCCTCGAAGTCGGCCCAGTCGATGGTCCACCTGCCGTCCTTTTCCACCAGCTGGTTTTCCACCACGGTGCGGTTCCAGGCCTCGGTCACATCATAAAATTCCGAATAGACGGGGGTCTGGATGAGCACCTTGCTGCCGTCGGGCGTGAACAGCCGCACCAGGGCGCTGAGCGCGGGCACCACGCCCAGGCTCCAGCTCACAAGGTTTTGGTCGATGGTCCAGCCGTTGCGGCGCTGCTGCCAGCCGCAGATGGCCTGGAAGTAGCTGGCCGGCCGGCTGGTGTAGCCCCAGATGCCCTCCTGCGCGCGGGCGGTGAGGGCGTCGATGATGGGCTGGGCGGTCTGGAAGTCCATGTCCGCAATCCAAAGGGGGATCACCTGATCGGTGCCGAACTTTTTTGTGCGCTCGTCGTATTTGGCGGCCCGGTTGCCGGTGCGGTCCACGACCTTGTCGAAATCGTATTTCATGTGGTTAGAATACCTGCCTTTCCTGCTGTATGAAGTGTGGAGCGGTTTCAAAAAAATGAAACGGCTGTCGCTGAATAGTTAAGCAATTTCCGTGCCAAAAGTAAGAAAAAGTTAAAAATATCCACGAGAAATTGTTCGGTATACCAATATTTTGGAAGCCTTTACAAAAACCAAAAGATGGATTTGGCAAAAATGCCCTGGTCCCGGGCAAGGCCAGGACCAGGGCATCCAGCGGTTTCAAAAATCGCACCAAAAGAATTGGTGGGAATTGGTTGAGATAACTTTGACCAAAAGCGGCGGGGATCACAGGGCGCCCCGCTGGCAGGCGCTGCGGCCTTGGGGGGTGAGGCGGGTGCCGCCCCGCCCCCGGCTGACGCGGGCCAGCCCCTCGGCGGCAAGAGCGGCCAGAATGCGCCGCACCTCCTGCTGGGAAAGGGGGAAGCGCTCGGCCCGGGCCGCCTGCAGAATGGCCTCGCGCCCCAGCGCCGCACAGCGGCAATCGGCGGCATAGAGCTGGTGCAGCACGAACCGGCGGGCTGCCGCATCCACCGCCGCGGGGCCGGGGCCAACCGCCGGCGCGGGAAGGGCGGCGCTGGCGGGAATGGCGGGCTGCGCCCGGAAGCTCCTGCCGGGGCAGGTAGCGGAAGGTGGGAGGCAGATCGCCGGGCAGGATCAATTGGTTGCCGGTATAACTGAAATATTCCACCACGTTGCGCAGCTCCCGGATGTTGCCGCGCCACTGGTGGCTGGCAAGAAGCCCACGCACCTGGGGAGAGAGCTCAAAATCCACCCCGCTTTTTTGGCGGAAGTGATCCAGAAGCAGGAACAGGTCGTCGCCCCGCTCACGCAGGGGCGGGATCAGGGCTGGCAGGGTGTTCAGGCGATAGTAAAGATCTCGCCGGAAGCTGCCGTTTTCGACGCGCTGCTCCAGATCCTCGTTGGTGGCGGCCACGATGCGCACGTCCACGCAGATGATCTGGTTGCCGCCCACCCGCATGATCTCGCGCTCCTGCAAAACGCGCAGCAGCTTGACCTGCAGGGCCGGGCTCATGCCCTCCACCTCGTCCAAAAACAGGGTGCCCTTGTGGGCGAACTCAAACAGGCCGGGCTTGCCGCCCCGCCGGGCGCCGGTGAAGGCACCGTCCTCGTAGCCGAACAGCTCGCTTTCCAGCAGGTTTTCCGGCATGGCGGCGCAGTTGATGGCCACAAATGGCCCCGCGGCCCGGGGCGAGGCGTTGTGCACGGCGTGGGCGAAGAGCTCTTTGCCGGTGCCGGTCTCGCCGATCAGGAGGATGGGCAGGTCGGTGGCGGCCATGCGCTTTACAATGTTTACGCTGCGCTGGATGGCGGGCGAGGAGCCCAGCACGTCGGCAAAGGTGTATTTGGCCCGCAGGCCCTTGTGCAGCAATTGGCTGCGCAGCTCGTTCTGGCGCTTTTCAGCGTCGTTAAAGCTTTGCAGGCTGGCAAACGCGCCGATGCATTCGCCGCCCCGCAGCACCGGCGCCACCGTGACGTTTACATTGGCGCCGCCCGCCCGCACCACCCGGGCGGGCAGCGGCTTTTTGGCCTTCAGGCATTCCACAAACGGGATAAAGGGGTATACCTCGCCGGCGCGCCGGTGAAGTGCCAGCTTGCAGCTGACCTTGGTGATCTCTTCGGCTTTTTTGTTGCAGGCGAACACCTCGCCGGTCTCGGTTATGCCCACCAGGCCTTCGTCCAGGATCTCCATGAGCAGCTCAAACTGGCTTTCCAGCCGGCGGCTGCGGTTGAACATTTGGTCGTAGCTGTAGGTGTTGGCGGCCACCGCCGCCTGGTAGGCGCGGAACTGGGGGCTTTCCAGCAGTTCGTCCATCCCCAGGCGCAGCGCGGCCTCGGTCATGGTGGAGGCGGTGCAGACACGCTGGCCGATGTCCATTACTTTTTTTGCGCCTGCGGGCACATAACGCTGTTCCTGCGGGGTGATCACCAGGTCAAAGCCTGCGGCGTCGGCGGGGCTTGTGCAGCCGGGATAGAACATCTCGAATTCCAGCTGGTTCACCCCCAGCTGATTCAGGCGGCTCACAGCCTCGCGGGCCATCTTGTCGCTCAGGTTCACAAACAGGGCGCGGGTGCCGGCGGGCAGCTGCTGCAGCTGGCGAACGACCTCCCATAAAAAGGTGACCTGGATCTCCATGATCTCGCCGTTGATGGGCACATATTGGTGCAGATCGCCCACCGACTCGAACGCATCGGTGGAAACCATGTAAAGATCGGCTTTTTTCAGGCGGGCGACCGAGCCGTCCCGCACGCTGTAGGAGGTCACAAAAACACGGTCTCCGAAGAGATCCCGGACCTGCTGCGCGTAAAATTGCCCGGCACGGGCATCCAGAGAAACGATCGCCACGGATTTTTTCATGGGAACACCTACTTTGACCAATTTGTTTAACCAATTTTCTGCCTGTGCCTCTTATTTTGCGGTATTCCGGGTTAAAATGTCAAGGAAAAGTGCGAAAAAGTGAAAATATTTTGATGGCATGATATAATTGGAATAAAAATTGCTTAATAGAAAAATAAAACCATTTTTAGTGGTACCGCCGGCCGGCGGGGAAGGAGAGATACTGCGATGTTGACAAAACAGGAAATGCTGGAACTGCTGCGGCAGGAGGTGGTGCCGGCGCTGGGCTGCACCGAACCCGTGTGTGTGGCGCTTGCTGCGGCAGACGCGCGCCGCGCCGTGGGGGGCGAGGTGCTTTGCATCGAGGTGCAGGCGAGCCCGGGCGTTTATAAAAACGGGATGTCGGTGGGAATCCCCGGTTTTGACCGGGTGGGGCTGAAATATGCCGCGGCGCTGGGCGCCTGTTTGGGGAACCCGGAAAAGGGCCTGCAGCTGCTAGAAGCCATGAGCGGCGAGGTGCGCGCCCAGGCGGTGCGCCTGGTGGAGGAAAACCGGGTGAGCGTGACGGTGGCCGGGGAAGAGGAGCAGCTGTATGTGCGGGCCCAGGTCACCACCGGCAGGGGAGTGGGAGTGAGCGTGATCCGCAATTCCCACGCCAACATCGTGTTCACCAGCGCCGACGGGCGGGTGCTGCTGGAAAAAGAGTGTGCGCAGGGCGGCGGCGACGAGCTGCACGAAAAGCTTAAAGCCATGACCGTGGCCGGGATCCGGCGCCTTGTAGAACAGGCAGAGGCGGGCGATCTGGACTTTATGCTGGAGGGCGCCCGGATGAACGGCGCTTTGGCCGATTATGGCCTGGAGCACCGCCTGGGCATCGGCATTGCCGACACCCTGAAGGGCCAGCTGGGAACGGGGATGCTGGGGGATGGGCTGATGGGGAACACCATGGTGCGGGTAGCCTCCAGCGCGGAGGGCCGCATGAGCGGATGCCCCTATGCGGTGATGAGCAGCGCCGGCAGCGGCAACCACGGCATCACGGCGATCATTCCGGTGGTGGAGATGGCGGAGCATTTGAATGCAGGCAAGGACGCCACGGCACGGGCGCTTGCGTTCTCGCATCTGCTGAATGTGTACATCAAGCTGTTCACCGGCAAGCTGAGCGCCACCTGCGGGTGCGGGGTGAGCGCCGCGGCAGCGGCCAGCGCGGCCATGGTGTGGCTGATGGGCGGCAGCGACGACCAGATCGGCGCTGCGATTGTGAACATGAGCGGCAATTTGACCGGGATGATCTGTGACGGAGGAAAGATCGGCTGCGCACTCAAACTGGCTACCGCCTCCAGCGCGGCACTGATGTGCGCCTATCTGGCAATAAACAGCGTGGCGCTTGCCCCCACCGACGGAATCTGTGCCGCCACCCCGGAACAGGCGATCCGCAATATGGGGCGGGTGAGCAACCCGGGTATGGTGGAGACCGACCGGACCATTCTGGGGATTATGATGGAAAAGGACCAGGGCAGCCTGTAAATTGCAAAGGAGGCCGGCGGGCATGGCGATTAAAACCGAACAAAAGCAAAGCCAGAGGCTGGCGCTGAACCGGCAGCTGCAGCTTTCGCTGCAGCTGCTCGCCATGGGCAACGACCGGCTGCTGGAAACGGTAAACGAGGAACTGGAGAGGAACCCCGCGCTGACGGGGGACGTATACTCCATGCCGCTGCTGCCGGCGGGCCAGCCGGCGCTGGAGAACCTGGCGGGCGCGGCGGGCGTGAGCCTTGCCCAAGAGCTGGAGGAGCAGCTGGGCGCCGAGCGGCGGCCGGTGGATAAGGGGCTGGCAAAGCAGCTGATCGCGCTTGTGGACGAAAACGGGTATCTGCGGGTCCGGCCCGCCGCCATTGCGCGGGCGGCGGGCGTTTCGCAGCAGCGGGTGCAGGCGGCGCTGGACATTCTTCGCAGCTATGAGCCGGCGGGCGTGTTTGCGCAGGATCTGGCCGATTGCCTGCTGCTGCAGCTTCGGCGCAGAGGGGATGCGCCGCCCCTGGCGGCAGAGCTGATCGAAAGCGGGCTGGAGGAGCTGGGAAGGGGCGATATGGGCGCGCTGGCGGCCCGCCTGGGCGCCTCCCGGCCGCAAGTGGAGGAAGCCGCGGCCTACATCCGCACCCTTCAGCCAAAGCCCGGCGCGGCGTTTTGCAGCGGGGAAGTGCAGTATGTGCGGCCGGATCTGGAAGTGGTGTGCGAGGACGGGCTGCTTGCCGTGCGGGAACTGCGCCCCTGGAGGCTGGAGTTGTGCCGTGACTATGCAGGCGCGGCGCGCACCTTGGAACCGGAGGCCCGCGCTTACCTGAAACAGGAGAGCATGCGCGCCCGGCGGCTGCTTTTGGCGGTGGAGCAGCGCAGCGACACCCTGTTACGGGTGGCGCGCCTTTTGGTGCAGCGGCAGGAGGCCTGGTTTTTAAACAATGCACCCCTTGAAACGCTGACCCAGGCCGGGCTTGCCCGCCAGCTGCAGTTGAGCGAATCCACCGTGTGCCGGGCTGTGAAGGACAAATACTTTTTGTGGGCGCGGCGGGCGGTTCCGCTGAAGGAGCTGTTCTGCAACGGCCTTGCGGGGGGAAGCTCGGCAAGCCAGGTACAGGCCGGCATGCGCCGTTTGCTGGAACAGGAAGACCCCGCGAAGCCCTGGTCGGACCGGGCGTTGGCCGACGCCCTGGCGGCCCAGGGCGTGGCGGTGGGCAGGCGCACGGTGGCAAAATACCGGGAACAGATGGGAGTTCCGGCGGCGAGGGATCGCAAAAGGCGCAAACGCCGGGAATAAAACTTTGAGCACCGCTCCGTTATGGCGCTATCGGCCATGGCGGAGCGGTGCTCGTTGCGGACGGATCCGGGGACGCCGGTGCGGCAAGCGGGGGAAAACGTTTCAGACCAGAAGGAGCAGGGTGCCCGCCACGATGAGCGCCAGCCCGGCCCCTGCCCTGCGGCTGAGGTGTTCCTGAAAGACCAGCCGGGAAAAGAGGATGGTCACCAGGATGCTGAGTTTATCAATGGGAACCACCACGCTGGCCGGACCGAGCTGGAGCGCGCGGTAGTAACACAGCCAGGAGGCGCCGGTGGCAAAGCCGGAAAGGATCAAGAAAATCCAGCTTTTGCGGCCGATCTGCCGGAGCTCCCGCTGCCTGCCGGTCATGAAGACCACCACCCAGGCCATGCAAAGCACCACAATGGTGCGGATGGCGGTGCCGAGGTTCGAGTCGATGTGTTCCATGCCCGCCTTGCCCAGAATGGAGGTGAGGCTGGCGAACACTGCGCTGGCAAGCGCATAGAACATCCAGCCGCGCCCTGTTTGGCGGGCCTGGACGCCGGGCTTTTTTTGGATCATCAGCCAGGTGCCCAGACCGATCAAAACGATGCAGGCTGCCTTGAGCGGGCCGATGGGCTCGTGAAAAAAGACAAAGGCCAGAAACATGGTGAGCAGGGTGCTGGATTTATCGATGGGAGTGACCTTGTTCACATCGCCCAATTGAAGGGCGCGGAAATAGCACAGCCAGGAGGCGCCGGTGGCGAGCCCTGAGAGGATCAGAAAGGCAAAGGTGCGCCCGCTGATCTGACCGAGCCCCTGCCAGCTGCCCTGCAGCAGCACCAGCAGCCAGGAAAACGCCAGCACCACCACGGTCCGCAATGCGGTGGCCAGATTAGAGTCGGTGCTGTGGATGCCGATTTTGGCCAAAATGGCGGTGAGACCGGCAAACAGGGCGGAACCAAAGGCAAATAAAATCCACATTGCACTCGCTCCTGAAGATTGGAATGGATGGCTTTATTGTAGCAGGGAAAAGCAAAAAAGAAAAGCAGCGAATAAAATTTGCGGAAAAGGCAGCAGGACTATTGACCTGGAGTGGACTTTAAGGGATATAATAAAAATTATACCTGCAAGAGATAATCGGGATTTTATGGCAAAGTGGTAAAATCCAATTAGTGGAGATTATGATGACAGAATTATTTGGTGTATTTCCATATTTAGAAAACGAAAAAATTATTATAAGAAAAATGGAATTAAGCGACGTTGCAGCCTTGTCAGAGATAAGCAACAATGATAATATTTATAAATATATACCGCCGTTTTTATATAAGAAAAGTAACAAAGCACTGGAGACTGCAATCAAAAACCTGGGTGGAAAAGATTTTGAAAAGAAAAGGTATATAATTGCAGGAGTTTATTTAAAAGATAATCCCAATAGGCTTGTAGGTTTAGCAGAAATGTTTGACTACAAAAAGAGAGAAAATAAAATAACAGTGGGGTATCGCCTAAATGAGGAGTATTGGAATAAAAAAATTGCAACAAACGTTTTGAAATTGATGGTTGAATATTTAGTAAATGAAGTTAATATTACAACACTTCAAGCATTTGTTATGCCGGAAAATATATATTCATCAAAAGTGCTATTAAACAATGGTTTTGTAAAAGAGGATTTTACGGCGCAAGAAAAGAATTGGGGCGGCCAAGAAATTGGAACGGTTGATGTATACACCTACAAAAAGGACTTATAAAAAATATGGCAGGTTTTAAGCAGAAACGGCGAAAAGCCTTGATTGGCAAGGTAAGGGTGCTTTTAAATAAGATTTTTATTGCGCAGCAATAAAAAACAAAGGCCGGTCTGCTATGGAAAGGCGACAAAAACAGTGGGGGCGTTTTTATGACCATTGCCGAAGTAAGCAAAAAATTTGATATTTCCGCCGACACGCTGCGCTACTATGAGCGCATTGGGCTGCTGCCGCCGGTGCGCCGCACCAGCGGCGGGATACGGGACTACACTCAGGAGGACTGCAATTGGGTGGAGTTTATAAAATGTATGCGGGGGGCCGGGCTGCCCATTGAAGTGCTGATCGAGTACATGGAGCTGTTCAGCCAGGGGGATGCGACGATTCCCGCGCGCAAAGAGCTGCTTGTGGAGCAGCGCGGTGAGCTGGCCCAGCGCATTGCAGAGATGCAGACGGTGCTGAACCGGCTGGATAAAAAAATTGCAGGGTATGAACAATGGGCGCCCAAAACAAAAGAAAAATTGCGCCGCCCGGTGGACTGACGCGGGCGGAGAGGGCAGAAAAAGGGGCGGCACGGACCTTTTGCAGGCCGGCCGCCTTTTTGCGGATGCGGTTCAAAGCACGCCCGGGCGCGAAAGGGAGCAGTTACTCAAGCGGTTCCTCGCCGGCGCCGCAGCCGCATTGGTCGGGACCGCACTGATCGGGGCCGAGAGGCTGCACTTTGTGCTTGCCTTTGGAGGCACAGCCGCAGTTTTCGGGGGCCGTGGGGTGTTCGTCTTCGTATAATGAAAGATAATAGGCGCCCATACCAAGCCCCTCGTAGATTGCATCGGCTTCCTCCACCAGACCGTCGGCGCGGGGCGGGGTATAGCCGGGCTGATGGGGTTCCGGGGTGTCCACTTCGCTGATGGAGTTCTGATCCTCGTGGTGGTCGGGATATTCGTAGCCCTGGTATTCTTTGTTCATCATCAAACGCTCCTTTAAACTGGCATTTTTCGCGGCGATTGTGCCGCCTTGTGAGTAGTATGCCCAAATGCTTTTAAGATTTGCATGCATTTTTCGACAAAACAAAAAACCGGCAAAAGCCCATTGACAAATCACGAAGGCTGGGTTATAATATCATTCGTCGCCAAGTGTGACATCCGGGTGTAGCGCAGTTTGGTAGCGCGCTTGAATGGGGTTCAAGAGGCCGTGAGTTCGACTCTCGCCACTCGGACCAAAACGCCAGCCTTTTACAGGCTGGCGTTTTTCGTTGTTTATAAACTATTCTGCGGGTTTGAAGGTGTTTAGATGTATTTTGCTTTTGTGCAATTTAGTGCTTTTAAATTCGATTTTTTGTAAAAAAAGTTTAGCGCGATTTTAGCAGACCGGTGCAGACCAAGCTTAGGAGAAGTTCTTTGTGTGGCGGAGGCAACTCCAGACGGTAAAGGGCATAGGATATCGTTTGCCAACGGTCTATACTTCTAAAAATGGATAAAAAACACAGGAGCTTATCAGGTGCCCAATGTGGAAACCACCCTGAGCCGGACGGCCGAAACCGAGCCTGAGTTCACTCCTGTTGTCCTTATTGTATTTAACGACTCCAGAGATGTCAACATGAAGCCGGGAACAAAAAAGATGCAGTGCCTTTGATCAAGACCGAGGTCACCGCTGAAAGCGGAGTTACCGGAAAGGCGCTTGCATCTTTTAAATTCAGTATATCCAACTTGGATGAAGCTGTCAACATTAAAAAGGAACCGCTGCACCGAAGGTGCCAGAGGTCAGCGGCAAGGCCGCCACTCCTACGGTTCCTGGCCTTACTATAGCAGGGGTGCAGGAAAAGGTCAAGCCGGGGTGAAACAGGCCCCGCGGCGGCCGGAACAAAGGGAGGAGGCACGCGCTTATGCCGGTCCAACCCCATTTTAAGGAAAGAAGAAACGTTTTAGCCGCTGAAAATGGAACTTTCCTGTAAAACTTTGCGCTCCTTGCTTTACATCTGTCCAAATCACGCTATAATACTTTATAACATCGTTTTTGGGCGGCTTGCAGGAAAAGTGCCGCGAGAGAAAGGAAGCTTTGATGAAGAAATGGAAAGGCAAGGCAGTGGCGCTTACCCTGCTGCTGTTTGCGTTGTATGTGCTGTTCAATCACCCCAACCTGAACCCACTCTACCCCGAGGCGGCGTTCCTTTACTGTGTTCTGATTACGGTGCTGGTGGGCATTTTTACATTGGACAAGCTGGGCCGGGTCGTCACCGAGCCGGGGGCCATGCCAGGGGTGCCCGGCGGAGTACATTTTGTGAAAGCGGTAAACGCCAAGCGCTGGCCCGTTGTGCTGGTGGGCGCGGTGTGGGCCGTGTATCTGCTGATTTCGGTGGGGTCGTCGTTCATTTTTCAGGTGAACGCGTTCCGAGACCAGATGCCCACCCTGCAGGAACTGGATTTTGCGCAGGACTTCAAGGCGGTGGACGCCAGCCAGCTGCCCATTGTGGACGAGGCGATGGCCCGCAAGCTGGCGGACAAAAAGCTGGGCGAGCGGCCCAGCCTGGGCAGCCAGGTGGTGCTGGGCGAGCCCACGCTGCAGCAGGTGGACGGCAAGCTGGTTTGGGCGGTGCCCACCCTGCACTCGGGCGTGTTCAAGTGGCTCACCAACATGGAGGGCACGCCCGGATATGTGGTGGTATCGGCCACGAATCCCCAGGATGTGGAGTATGTGGACGGCTACAACCTGAAATACCAGCCGGGGGCGTATCTGTGGCAGAACCTGCTGTTTTATGCCCGCTTTACCGCCGCGCCCTTTACCGGGCTTACCGATTACAGCTTTGAGCTGGACGATACCGGGCGGCCCTATTGGGTGATCACCACCTACCAGTATTTGCGGGGCTTCAGCCTGCCGGAGGCGACTGGTGCGATCGTGATGGACTGCGCCACCGGCGAGAGCAGGCGCTATGCCATTGCCGAACTGCCCGAATGGGTGGACCGCGTGCAGCCGGAAAACTTTATTATGACCCAGCTGAACAACAAGGGCGAGTTTGTGCATGGCTACCTGAACTTCAGCGATAAGGATAAATACCGCACCAGCGAGGGCGACACCTTGATCTACAACAACGGCCACTGCTACCTGTTCACCGGCCTGACCAGCGTGGGCGGCGACCAGAGCGCCATTGGGTTTGTGATGGTGGACATGGTGACCAAAGAGCCGCACCTTTATCGGATCAGCGGCGCCACGGAAACGGCGGCCCAGCGCTCGGCCGAGGGCAAGGTGCAGCAATTTGGATACCAGGCGGCGTTCCCGCTGATTGTGAACCTGAACAGCCGCCCCACCTATTTTATGACCCTGAAGGATGACGAGGGCCTGATTAAGCAGTATGCCTATGTTTCGGTGGAGGATTACCAGACCGTGGGCGTGGGCGATACGGTGGCCGAGGCGAGGCTGAGTTATGAAAAAGCGCTGAAGGGCAGCCCCGGCGGCGCGCAGATCGGCAACGCCAACGCCGAGCTTGCCACGCTCACCGGCACGGTGGCGCGCATTGGCAGCGAATACGGCACCAGCGGCACCACCTATTATCTGGTGCTCAGTGAAAAGCCCGAGCTTTTGTTCAGTGTGCAGGGCAGCCTTTCGGACGAACTGGCCCTGACCCGCGAGGGTGACCGGGTGAAGGTGAGCTACTACCCCCGCGAGAGCGGCACCCAGGAGCTGACCGAGTTTGACAACCTGCAGTTTACCCAAAATTAAGTGATCGGCCTGAAAACCGCATTGAAGCCGCCCCCGACCGGGGGCGGCTTTTTGTGCTTTGGGTTTATGCCGGGCTGTGTGCCCCGGCTTGCCGTGGGTCATCGCATTTCCCGCTTGCCAAACCGGGTCGTTGCAAGGCAGAGGGCTGCACCGAACAGCAGCACCGCACAGGGGATAAAGGGAAACAGTTGGAACCCCGTGCCTGTACCACCCGCTGTAAACTCATGCAAAGAGCAGGACACGAGATACCCACTGTAACAATAAGGATAAACGAACCATACCGGGGTTGCACCGGCCAGAAGGCCGGGAATAACCAAAAGAAGGTTTATGCCCACCGAAATCAAAGGGTTCTCAAATAGAACGGTCAACGCCCACATAACGGCTGTGCATGGAAGCATGGTAAGGAACAATCCGGCGCACCATTTTAAGAGATACAGCAGAGGCATGGTTTCTGTAATGCCGGAAGTATAAGTGGCGACCCAGCCGGCAATGACGAAAACGACTAAAAATACGACCATTTCCATAAACAGATAAAATGCCAGTACGCCAAACTTTGCAAGCGACACAGCTTGGCGGCTCACCGGCAATGCCAGCATTTTGAGGATCCCCTTGTTCTGTGTTTCCTGCCCCGCGATCATGACGCAAACAACGATCATGCTGAAAGGCAATAAATAATAGGCGTAGAGCAGGGCGCTCTGAATAAACATGGCGGGCCACGCATTGGTATATTCCGGTGTAAAATACCTGCTCAGATTTGCAACGCCGGAGCCAACGACCAGCAACGGGGCTATAAAAATCAAAGGAACAATTTTCGAGCGTTTGACTTTCATAAACTCGATTTTCAGCAATTCGAGAAAACTCATTTCCACCCCTCCTTATTCGTAACGAACATTTTTCGCCATCCATAATCCGATCCCGAGGAACAGAAGGGTCTCCAGCACGGCGACCACAATCACGGAAAAATCAGGCCGGGCACTCATGGAAACTGCCGGCCTCAGCATGATGACGAAAGGGTGTGCAAGAAACAGGCCGGCTTTTGAGGTTCCCAACGCCATACCGCTCAAGAAACCGGCAACGCCCACGCCGAGGGGCACCCACATGTTTTCAAACCGGGACGAAACCAGCAGCATCAGCGACAGAACCGGCATAGAAGTAAGGAACGAATATTCTGCAAAAGCGATCAGTGTGCCGGATGAAAAGGCGCCTTGCGGGAGATCGGCCATGCCGATTTTCAGCAGAGCCAGGTTTTGCAGAGCGACCGCGGCCAAAAGCATGACTGTTAAAATTAAGAATTTGCAGAAATAAAGCCCCGGGATACTGACTGGCAGCACATACATTTTTTTGATTGCCGCCCCTTTAAATTCCAGGTTATAAATCATACATGCAGCCACAACGACCCCAAACATATTTAAAATCATGATCACGCCGTAGAGTTGGGTGAGCAGAATATCCATGGGGGCCATGGGCAAATTGAGAAGCGTGTCTTTCCGAATAATAAAATTGGCAAATGCGTAGGCTGCGCCTAAAACCCCAACGAGCAACAAAACGGCGATGACACCGGTTCGCTTCTCTTTCCGAAGTTCGATTACAAGGGAAGTCATAATTTAGCCCTCTGCTTTCTGGCTGCATTGTCCTTCTCAATCACAGAAAGAAACACATCCTCCAGATTGTCCGCGGCAAGGCCGGCCTGCTGGGCGTGCCGGCGCAGATCATTCATGCTCCCCTCAAACAGCAGCCGCCCGTGGTTAAGGATCCCGAGGTTGTCCGCGATCAGCTCGATTTCAGACAGCAGGTGGGAGGAAATCAGTACGGTACAGTCATAAAGGCTGGGCAGGGATTTCACCAGATTACGAATTTCATGGATGCCGGACGGATCAAGCCCGTTGGTGGGCTCGTCCAGGATCAGGATCGGCGGCCGCCCCAGCAACGCCCCGGCAAGGCCCAAACGCTGCTTCATGCCCAGCGAATACTTTTTTGCCAAACGGTCGCCGAACTCGGACAGGCCGACCAGTTCCAAAGCGTCGTCCACAGCGGCTTTTGGCAGCCCTAAAATTCTGCGGATCACCTCAAGGTTTTCACGCCCGGTCAGATTGGCGTAGAAAGATGGAGCTTCAATGAGGGAACCGACATCTTTGAGGATCGCTGCCCGGTTCCCGGGGAACTGTTTTCCGTCGATCGCAAAACTGCCCTTTGTAGGCGCGGTCAACCCCAACAATATTTTCATGGTGGTGGATTTTCCGGCCCCGTTCGGGCCGAGAAAACCGTAAATGCTGCCTTTGGGAACATGCAGCGAAACGCGGTCTACCGCCGTAAAGTGTTTGTACCGCTTGGTGAGCTGATCGGAGACAATGATATTCTGCATAAGTGCACCCCTTTCTTTGGATGGGTTTATGATAACGCCCGCACCTTACGGCAGCTTTCTGCGGCCCTTACATTTTCCTTACTTTTGGGTGCTGCCGGCCCGCGCAAAGAAAAGGTTGTGATACAATAAGGAAAAAGCAGAGGGGGGACGCGAGCGGTGGAAAACGCTTTTTTAAAAGAGAAAAAGATTTTGCTGGTGGATGACGAGCCGGAACTGCTGAGGCTGGTGGCGCAGATATTAAGGGACGGCGGGTTCCGGGCGGTGGTCACGGCGGCGTCGGTGCAGGAGGGCGAAGCGGCGGCGCGCCGTGAGAAGCCGGATCTCGCCATTTTGGATGTGACGCTGCCGGATGGAAATGGGTTCGGCCTTTTGGAGCGCTTGCGCGCCTTCGGGGACCTGCCGGCCATTTTCTTGACGGCGCGTGACGAGCCCGCGGACCGGCTGGCCGGCCTGACCCTGGGGGCGGACGACTACATTGTAAAACCGTTTTTACCGCAGGAGCTGCTTTTGCGGGTGAACGCCGTGCTGCGGCGCAGTTATAAAGCCGAGGCGCCGGTGCTTATACTCGCGGCCTGCACGGTGGATCTGAGCCGGGCAGAGGTGAAAAAAGGCGGAAGCGTTCTGCCGCTTACCGCAAAGGAACATTCCATTTTGGAAACGCTTGCCCGAAACGATGGCCGGATCGTGACGCTGGACGCGCTGTGTGAGACGGTCTGGGGCGAGAATCCCTTTGGCTATGAAAACAGCCTGAACGCGCATATACGGCGCATTCGGGAAAAGATCGAGGCCGACCCCTCGCGGCCTGTTTCCCTGATCACAGTCAAAGGGCTTGGTTACAAGCTGAACTGCGAAAGGGGCGGTTGAGGACTTGAAGGATTTTGGAAGGTATATTTCCAGGCAGATCGCCGGATTCACGGTGTTCGTGCTGGGGCTGGCACTGCTGAACCTGGCGGTGTTTGCCGGCTCTTTTTATGGCATCATCGTGCGGGATTACGGCGCGGGTTCCCCAAAAAACCGGCTGGAGGAGACGGCGGCGGCCTGCTCGGCAGAGGGCATCGATCCGGGCATGGAGCAGCGGCTGGCCGAAAGCAACGTGTGGGCGATGTTCCTTTCGCCGCAGGGAAAGCGGCTGTGGGGCGCAAACCTGCCCGGCGGGCTGCCGGAGGAGTATACCGTGCAGCAGGTGGCGGTGTTTGCAAAGGGGTATCTGGCGGGATACCCTGTGTTCCTGCAGACTGCGGAGGATGGGCTGTTGGTGCTGGGATATCCCCAGGGGAGCTATACAAAGCTAACCCGGAATTACTGGCCTATGGCATTTATAAAAGCGCTGCCGGGCTGTGCGGCGGTGATGCTGGGGGCGGACCTTGCGCTGCTGTTCGCGGGCTATTTTTTTTCAAAACGAAAAATATTGAAGGGCACAGGCCCCTTGCTGGAAGCGGTGGAAGCGCTGGCGAAGGGGGAACGGATCGACCTGGAGATGCGGGGGGAGCTGGAGCCGGTGGCCGGCAGCCTGAACCGGGTTTCGCACCTTCTGGCACGGCAGAACGAGGCCCGCGCGAACTGGATCAGCGGTGTTTCACACGATATCCGCACCCCGCTTTCCATGATCATGGGGTATGCCGGGCGGATCGCCTGCGACGAGGGCGCCAGCCCTGCGGTGCGAGCCCAGGCACAGCGGATCGGGCGGCAGGGAGAAGCGATTCGGGAGCTGGTGCAGGATCTGAACCTGGCGTCACGGCTGGAATACGAGATGCAGCCCCTGCACAGGGAGCCGGTGCACGTGGCAAAGCTGATGCGGGCTTATGCCGCCGGGGTACTGAACGGGGGCTTAGCCGGCGGATATTCGCTGGAAGTGGAAATTGCCCCGAACGCCCAGCAAGCTGTGCTGGCCTGCGACGCCCGCCTGGTGGAGCGCGCACTGGCAAATCTTGTGCAGAACAGCATCCGGCACAACCCTGGGGGCTGTAAGGTCAAGCTGCTTTTGGAGCAAAAAGGGACCAGCCTGGCCCTTACTGTGCGGGACAACGGGATCGGTATCCCGCCGAACAAGCTGGCGGCGCTGGCGCAGGATCGGCCGGCAGAAGCGTATGGGGCAAATGAGCGGCTGGAGAGCCGCCATGGGCTGGGCCTTGCGCTTGTGCAGCGGATCGCCCAGGCACACGGCGGCTGCATAAAAATAGAGAGCGGCAGCGGAAAGGGGTGCGGGGTGACCCTGCTTTTCCCTTGTGAAGCGGAGTAATAAAAGAGCACGCCCCGAGGGAAAGCCCCGAGGCGTGCTCTTGGCTTATTTGACAGGTAAAACGACTTTGCCAAAGCGCTGGGCCGATACGGAACAGGTAAGGAAGCGGCAATTATAGACTTTGTGGATTTTTTGCCCGGCCTTATGGTTTCCTTAGAAAAGCGCGGTACACTGGTGCCAGAAAAACAAAAAGGAGTGTATCGCGATGGAAGAGACATTGCAGCTGCAGCAGACCGAAAGAAAAAAAGGGCTTTCGACCGCTGCATTAAAATGGATCGCTCTGGGCTTGATGGTGCTGGACCACATCCATTATTTCTTTGGGTTTACAGGCTGGGTGCCGGAGGCGTTCACCATGCTGGGGCGCCTGTCGGCGAACCTGTTCCTGTTTTGTGTGGTGGAGGGCTTTGCCCACACGCACGACCGCAAACGGTATTTTTTGCGTATCTGGGCCATTGGGGCGGCCATGGGCGCGGTGCTGACGGCGTTTATGTTTGTGCCGGCGCTGCAGCGGCCGGATGGGTTTTACCCCTACAACGGGGTGCTGCTGAACTTTGTGATCCTGCTGCCCATGCTGCAGGGGGTGGACTGGCTGCGGCAAAAGCGTTTTGGGCGTGGCCTGGCCGCGCTGCTGCTGCCGCTGGCGTGGCCGGTACTGATAAGCCTGGGGGCCGGGCTGCTGCCGCTGCCCGGCGCCGCCAAGCTGGGGCTTACCCTGATGGGGTTCACTGTGCTGCCCATGTGGAACTTTATCAACGACGGCGGCCTGTTTTTCATTTTGACCGGGCTGCTGCTCTACCTGTGCCGGGGGCACAAGTGGCTTCAGGCGGGAACTTATGTGATTTTTACCATGCTGGTGTGGTTTGTGCGGGTGTGGCTGCAGGTAAGCGCCATGGGCGAATCCCTTGGCACCATGTTTACCCAATATTATGAATGGTTCAGCGTGTTTTCGGTTTTGTTTATGCTGTGTTATAATGGACAAAAAGGAAAGGGCGGAAAGATCTCGAAGCATTTTTTCTATGTGTTTTATCCCGCCCACGTTTATATTTTGTATGCCCTGAGCTGGGGGCTGTACCTGATCCTGCAATAAAGCGAAAAGGAGGAGCGCGGGCGTGGCGAATATTCTGGTGGTGGACGACGAGGCGGACCTGCGGCAGCTGGTAAAAACTACGCTGGAACGGGACGGCCACCGGGTCGCGGTGTTGGCTTCGGGCGGCGAGGTGGATGAAAACCGGTGCGCCTGGGCTGACTGCATTTTGCTGGATGTGATGATGTCAGGGGAAGATGGGTTTGCCACCTGCGCCCGGGTGCGGGAGCTGGCAGACTGCCCGATCGTGTTCCTCACCGCAAAAGCGGGGGAGGAGGATGTGGTGCGCGGCCTGGCCTTGGGGGGCGACGATTATCTGCCAAAGCCTTTCCGGCTGGCGGAGCTGCGGGCACGGGTAAACGCGCACCTGCGGCGGCAGGGGCGCGCGCCGGCCCGCCGGCTGGTGCGGGGAGCCTTTCAATTTGACCTGGCGGGGCGGGCGCTGTACGCGGGCGGCCAGGCACTGCCGCTGACGCGGGGGGAGTATTCTTTGTGCGAGCTGTTGGCGGTGCGGCCCGGCCAGGTGTTCAGCCGGGAGCAGCTGTACGAGGCGGCGTTTGGCTATGAGAGCGAGGCCGACCCCGCCGCCGTGACCGAGCATATTAAAAACATCCGGGCAAAACTGCGGCCCTTTGGGCAGCCTGTGGAAACGGTGTGGGGAGTGGGGTATAAATGGAAAAGCGAAGGGTGAAAAAGCCCCGCGGCCTGAAATGGCTGCTGGCCAGCTATTTTTTGCAGACGGCGGTGGACTGTGTGGTTCTGCTGCTGGTGTGGTGGATGGGAATGGGCTTTTTTATCCGCTTTTTGGTCTACCCGGCGAATGCCGCACAGCAGGCGGCGCGGGCGTCGAGCCAGGCTATTTTGGAAAACGGGGCGTTTTTGCCGGAGCTTGTGGACCCACTGTGCCGCTACATCGTGTTCGGGCCCGAGGGTGAGGTTCTGCAGACCGACATGAGCGCGGGGGAACAGGAACAGGCGCAGAGCAATTATCGCGGCGATTCCATGCAAAACGGCTTTTTTTACCCCAAGTTCTATGCCCACAGCCGGCTGGAAAACGGGCAGACGGTGCTGCTGCAATACGATTTCCGGCAGCAATACCGCAACCCAGCCCTGCGCGGCCTGCCGGATTTTCAGACCTGTTACCTGCTGGCGCTGGCGCTGGTGGGGCTGTTCATGGTGTTTTTGCACACCTGGCTGTTTGCGCGGCGGCTGGAAAAAGCCATTCGCAAGCTGGCCCAGGCTGGCGGCGCCATTGCCGCGGGGGAGCTGGAACAGGGGGATTTTTCCTCCACCGGCGTAAAAGAGCTGGACGGAGCGATGGCGGCCATGGATACCCTGCGCAAAAGCCTTGCCGCCAGCTTAAAGGAGCAGTGGGCGCTGCGCCGGCAGCGGCAGGCGCAGGTGGCGGCCCTGGCGCATGATCTGAAGACCCCGCTGGCGGTGATCAGCGGCAACACGGAGCTTTTGCTGGAGGAGCCCGCAGGCCAGGACGGCGGGCGCAAAGAGCTGGAAACGATCCTGCGCAGCGCGCGGCGGGCAAACGACTACCTTGCCCAGCTGGTGGGAACGGCCGCGGGCGCGGTGGAGGAAAAGCCCCGCCCGGTGGAGCTTTTGCCGCTGCTGGAGGAACTGGAGGGGACGGCAAAGGCGCTGTGCGCCCAAAAGGGCGTGCGGTTTTGCCTGGACCGGCGGCAGGAGGGGCGGATTGTGGCCGGGGAGGCAGGCCTGCGGCGGGCGCTGACAAACCTTTTGGACAACGCCGCCCGCTATGCGCCCCAGGGCGGGCTGGTGGAGCTGACCGCGCGGCTGGAACAGGGCGGCGTGACCTTTGAAGTGAGGGATAACGGCCCGGGCTTTTCGGCCGAAGCGCTGCGGCGGGCGGGAGAACTGTTCTATACCCAGGATGGGGCCCGCGGCGGCGGCCATTTTGGATTTGGGCTCGCCTTTGCGGCCGAGTTTGCCCGGGGGCAGGGGGGCGCCCTGAGGCTGGAAAACGGGCCCCAGGGCGGCGCCCGGGTGAGCCTGTGGCTTCCGCTGCCGCAGCCCGGCCCGGCGGGATGAGGTTTGGAAAAAGGCGGTTTACATCCATTCGTGTTTATGGTATGATAAATAAGAAATAAAACCGCATCACGAAGGTGCGGATGCTTTTTAGAACGACCGTTCCCACAATCGAATCAGCATGTGAAATGATGCCACGAAGGCATGCCGCCCCGCCGAAAGCGTGTGGGCAAGCTCTTCGTGGCAGCTTTTTGTTGCCCGGCAATAAAAAGCTGTTAAATAATGATGTGAAAGTGAGTTTGGAACCGATGAAAAAGTTTCTTTGCATTGCTTTGGTTTTCGCAATGCTGGCGTTGGCCGGCTGCGGGGCGGCGCCCGGGGCGGGCAGCACTTCCGGCCCGGCATCCGGCGGCGGGGCCGAAAAGAACAGCGTGGTGGTGGCCATGAACACCGAGAGCGAGCCGGAGGCGGGGTTTGACCCGGCTTACGGATGGGGCGCCGGCGAGCACGTGCACGAGCCGCTCATTCAAAGCACCCTCACGGTCACGAACGCCGACCTTTCGATCAGGTTTGACCTGGCAACAGGCATGGAAGCAAGCGAGGACGGCCTGACCTGGACCGTGACCATTCGGGACGACGTGAGGTTTACCGACGGCGAGCCCCTGACCGCAGCCGACGTGGCGTTTACCTATAATACCGTGAAGGCCGAGAGTTCGGTGAATGATTTTACCATGCTGGAGAGCGCCGAAGCGGTGAACGACACCACCGTGGCGTTCCACATGGCGAGGCCCTATTCCATCTGGCCTTACACCATGGCCATTGTGGGGATCGTGCCCGAGCACGCCTATGGCCCGGATTACGGCCAGAACCCCATTGGTTCGGGCCGCTATGTGCTGAAACAGTGGGACAAAGGGCAGCAGGTGATTTTTGAGGCAAACCCGGATTATTACGGCCAGCCGGTGCAGATGGAAAAAGTGGTGGTGCTGTTTATGAGCGAGGACGCCGCTTTTGCAGCGGCCAAGGCGGGGCAGGTGGACGTGGCCTATACCGCGCCGGCGTATGCGGATCAAACGGTGGCTGGGTACGGCCTGATGGCGGTAAAAACCGTGGATAACCGGGGCATCAACCTGCCCGCCGCAGCCTTTGACGGAACTGCGGGGAATGATTTTACAGCGGACGTGCGGGTGCGCCAGGCCATCAACTGCGGGATTGACCGGCAGGAGATGATCGGGAATGTGCTGGGCGGTTACGGCACGCCTGCGTACAGCGTGTGCGACCAGATGCCCTGGTACTCGCCGGCAAACGAAGTGGCCTATGACCCCCAAAAGGCGGCCGCCCTGCTGGATGAGGCGGGCTGGGAGCTGGATGCAGCCGGGACGCGCCAAAAAGGCGGCGTGAAAGCGGAGCTGACCGTGATGTACCCCATGGGGGATTCCACGCGGCAGGCGCTGGCGGCGGACCTGGCAAACCAGCTCGGGGAGTTGGGCATTGCCGCGAAAGCGGAGGGCGTGGACTGGGATACCGCCTATGCCCGCGCGCTGGCCGAGCCCCTGGTGTGGGGCTGGGGGGCGCACACCCCCATGGAGCTTTACAACATCTACCACACTGCGCCGGGCGCGGATACCGCGGAGTATTCCCCCTATGCCAGCGCGCGGGTGGACGAGCTGATGGACGCCGCTCTTGCCGGCGGTGATCTGGAAGAGAGCTATGCGCTGTGGCAGCAGGCCCAGAGCGAGGTGCTGGCCCAGGAGGTGCCCTGGGTGTGGCTGGTGAACATCGACCATCTATACTGGGTGCGCGGCGGCCTGGCGGTGGCGCAGCAAAAACTGCACCCCCACGGCCACGGCTGGTCGATCGTGAACAATGTGGACCAGTGGAGCTGGACGGCCTGAAGCCGCGGCAAAAGCGCAGGAAATAAGGGAGAGGATGCCCGGTGGCAAAGCGCGGGATGAAAAGCGCGGGAAAAAATTTTATTAAAATGCTTTTGCTCATGGGCTGCGCGGCGCTGGCGGCGTTTTGGCTGCTCACCCTTTCGCCCATTGACCCGCTGCAGCAAAATGTGGGGCAGGCGGCCTTGGGCAGCATGAGCCCGGAACAGATCGCAAAGCTGGAGGCCTATTGGGGCGCTGATACCCCGCCTTTGGAGCGCTTTTTTGCCTGGGCAAAGGGAATGCTGCAGGGGGACTTTGGAACCTCGCTTTTATACCGCCGGCCGGTGCTGGAGGTGATCGGCTCAAAGCTTGCCGGCTCGGTGTGGCTGCTGGTGCTGGCGTGGGTGTTCTCGGGCCTTTTGGGGTTTTGCATGGGCGTGCTGGCGGGGGCGTTCCAGGGCCGCTGGCCGGATAAGCTGATCAAGGGCTGGTCCATGCTGATTGCCAGCACGCCTGCTTTTTGGCTGGCGCTGCTGCTGCTTATGGTATTTGGGGTATGGCTGGGCTGGCTGCCCATTGGCCTGAGCGTGCCCATTGGCATGGAGAGTGCAGCCGTGACCCTGGCCGACCGGCTGCGCCACGCGGTGCTGCCGGCGCTGGCGCTCAGCCTGACCGGCACGGCCTCGGTCACGCTGCACACCCGGGAAAAGCTGGTGGAGGTGCTGGCCAGCGACCACGCGCTGTTTGCCGCCGCCCGCGGGGAGAGCAGGGCGGGCATTGTGCTGCGGCACGGGCTGCGGGGTGTGGCGCTGCCGGCCGTGACCCTGCAGTTTGCCTCGCTGGGCGAGGTGCTGGGCAGCTCGGTGCTGGTGGAGCAGGTGTTCAGCTACCCGGGCCTTGGGCAGGCCACGGTGGCCGCGGGCTTGGGCGGGGATCTGCCCCTGCTGCTGGGGATCACGGTGATCTCGGCGGCGGTGGTATTCCTTGCAAACTTTATCGCCGATCTTTTGTATGGCCTGATCGACCCCCGCATCCGAAAGGGGGCGCAGCCATGAAACTGCTTGAGCGCCTGCGTGAGCCGCGGCCCGCCGCGGCCTGCAAGCTGATATTGGCTGTGGGGCTGCTTGCGGCTGTGACCCTGTGGGGCCTTTTTTGCGGCGACGCAGCGGTACAGGCGGATTTCAGCCGCAAGAACCTGGCCCCCGGCCCGGCCTGCCTGTTTGGGACCGACTGGCTGGGGCGGGACATGCTGGCCCGCACCGCGGCGGGCCTTTCGCTGAGCATCCGCATCGGGGTGGTGACCGCCTGCGTGAGCGGGGCGCTGGCCCTGGTGCTGGGGGCGGCCGCGGCCTTGCTGGGCCGCTGGGCCGACGGCTTTGTGACCTGGCTGATCGATCTGTTTATGGGGGTGCCGCACATTTTGCTGCTGGTGCTGATTTCCTGTGCGCTGGGGCGGGGGTTCTGGGGGGGTGTGCGTGGGGATCGTGTTCACCCACTGGATGAGCCTGGCCCGGCTTTTGCGCGCCGAGGTGCTGCAGCTGAAAACGAGCGGCTATGTGCTGGCGGCCCGCAAGCTGGGGCAGGGGCCGGTGGGCATTGCGCTGCGGCATATCCTGCCGGGGGTGCTGCCGCAATTTTTTACCGGCCTGGTGCTGCTTTTTCCCCATGCGATCCTTCACGAGGCCAGCGTGACCTTTTTGGGGTTCGGCCTTTCCAGCGAGCAGCCGGCTATTGGGGTGATCCTGTCTGAGAGCATGCAGTATCTTGCCACTGGCCGCTGGTGGCTGGCAGTGCTGCCGGGGGCTGCGCTGGTGGGAGCGGTGCTTTTGTTTGATCTGGCCGGGCGGAGCCTGAAGCAGCTCTGGGCCGTGACCGTGCCGGCAGAGGGGTGAGAGGTATGGGAAAACAAACGCCGCCTCTATTGCAGGTGCGCGGCCTTTCGGTGGGCTTTGGCCGGTATGGGCGGGGCTTCCGAAAAAGCAGCCTTGCCGGCGTGCGGGACCTGAGCTTTACGCTGAACGGGGGAGAGCTGCTGGCGGTGGTGGGCGCTTCCGGCAGCGGCAAAAGCCTGCTTGCCCACCGTATTTTGGGAATTCTGCCCGCCAACGCGGCTGTGGGCGGGCAGGTGCTTTATGAAGGCCGGCCGCTGAATGCGGCGCTGGCAAAGCGCCTGCGCGGCCGGGAGATCGTTCTGGTGCCGCAGAACGTTTCGTACTTGGATCCGATGATGCGGGTGGGGCCGCAGGTGGCGGGCCCCCACGCGGGCAGGGAACAAAAGGAAAAGGCCGCCCGCGTTCTGGCCGGGTACGGGCTGGGGAAAGAGGTGCAGGGGAAGTACCCCTTTGAGCTTTCGGGCGGGATGGCGCGGCGGGTGCTGATCGCCACCGCCGTGCTGGGCGGCCCCCGGCTGGTGGTGGCGGACGAACCCACCCCCGGCCTGCACCCGGCCGCGGCTGAACGGGTGCTGGGGCATTTTAAGGAGATGGCACAAAACGGCGCGGGGGTGCTGCTGATCACACACGACCTGGAGGCAGCGCTTAAGGTGGCGGACCGGGTGGTGGTGCTGTATGCCGGGCAAGCCATAGAAGAGGCGCCCGCCGCAAGCTTTGCAAGCGAGGCGGCTTTGCAGCACCCTTATACCCGGGCGCTGTGGAGGGCGAGCCCCGCCCATGGGTTTGAAGCGCTGCCCGGTACCCAGCCGGTGGGCGAATTGCCGCAGGGCTGCGCCTTTGCGCCCCGCTGCCCCCGCCGAGGCCCCCGGTGCGGCGAACCGGTGCCCTATGTGCAGAGCGGCCCGGGGTTTGTGCGCTGTGCCCGGGCGCAGGGCCAGGCGGGCGGGGCGGGGCGGCAAGCCCCACCTGCGCCGCGGCGCGCGGCACCCGGGGAAGAAACGGAAAAAGAAACCGCGCAGAAAAACGGCGCTGCGGCGGCGCAGGGAAAAGGGCTCCGGGCCGAGGCCGTGACCTTTGATTACCCCTGCGGGACCCGCATTTTGGAGTGCTTTGACCTGGCGGTGGCGCCCGGCGAGCGGGTGGGGGTATATGCCCCCAGCGGCCGGGGGAAAACAACCCTTTGCAAGCTGCTGGCAAGCTATGAAAAACCGAAACAGGGGCGCATTCTGGTGGACGGCGTGCCCCTGGAGCAATGCAGGGGTTACTGCCCGGTGCAGCTGGTTTGGCAGCACCCGGAGCAGGTGGTGGACCCCCGGCTGCCCCTGGGAAGGACCCTGGCCGAGGCGGGCGCGCCGGAAGAGCGCCTGATGAACGCGCTGGGCATCCAGCCGGACTGGCTGGCCCGCTACCCCGCCGAGCTTTCGGGCGGGGAATTGCAGCGCTTTTGCATTGCCCGGGCGCTGGCCCCCGGGACCAGATACCTGCTGGCCGACGAGGTGAGCGCCATGCTGGACCTTTCGACCCAGGCGCAGCTGTGGAGCTTTTTGGTGGAGGAGTGCGCGCGGCGCGGGATCGGCCTGGTGGCCGTGAGCCACGCAAAGCCCCTGCTGGACCGGGTGTGCACCCGCCAGATCACGCTTTGAAAAAAGGGGAAGAAACAGATGAAGCTGCAGGAATTTTTTGAAGAACACCCGGCCGCGGCCATCGCTTTTTCGGGCGGGGCCGATTCGGCTTATCTTTTGGCCGAGGCGCTGCGGGCGGGGTGCAGGGTGCGGCCCTATTTTGTAAAGGGGCCGTTCCAGCCCGCCTTTGAGCTGGAGGACGCCCGGCGGCTGTGCGCCCAGCTGGGGGCGGAGCTGACCGTGCTGGCAGCGGATCCGCTGGCGAACCCGGAGGTTGTTGCCAACGGCCCGCGCCGGTGCTATTATTGTAAAAAAGCGATCTTTCGAGCACTGCTGGCCGCTGCGCGGGCCGACGGCTTTGCCGAGCTGTGGGACGGCACCAACGCCTCGGACGACGCGCAGGACCGCCCCGGGATGAAGGCGCTGGAGGAATTGCAGGTGCTCAGCCCCCTGCGCCTGTGCGGCGTGCCAAAAACCCAGGTGCGCGCCCGTTCCAGGGAGCTGGGGCTGTTCACCTGGGAAAAGCCTGCCTATGCCTGCCTTGCCACCCGCATCCCCACAGGCACGGCCATTACCGCCGGGGCGCTGGAGCGCGTGGAGGCTGCGGAGGGCGCGCTGTTTGCGCTGGGATTTACAGATTTCCGGGTGCGGGTGCTGGGGGAGCTGGCCCGGCTGCAGCTGCCCGCCGCCCAGCTTGCGGCGGCAGCGGAAAAGCACGGGGCGATCACCCGGGCGCTGAACCCCTGGTTCAGCGGGGTGCTGCTGGATCTTACGCCCCGCAGGGAGGAGTAAAAAATGGAAAAACAGGAAATGCTGGCGCTGCTGCAGCAGGTAAAGCAGGGGGAGCTCTCGCCCGAAGATGCGGTGCTTCGCATGAAGTTGGAGCCCTTTCAGGACCTGGGATACGCCATGGTGGATCACCACCGCGCCCTGCGCCAGGGCGCGCAGGAGGTGATTTACGGGGCGGGCAAAACGCCGGAACAGATCTGCGGGATTTTGGAGGCCATGGAAGCGCGGCAGGCCACGGACATTTTGGTGACCCGCCTTTCGGAAGAGGCGGCTGCGATCGTGGGCGCCGCCCACGAGATGGACTACGACCCCCTGTGCCGCCTGGGCGTTGTAAAGCCCACCGGGCGCATCACCGCGCCGGGCACAATTGCCGTGGTGTCGGGCGGGACCAGCGACATGCCGGTGTGCGAGGAGGCGGCCCGCACCGCCGAGGCCATGGGAAACCGTGTGGTGCGGGTGTACGACGTGGGGGTGGCCGGGCTGCACCGGCTTCTGGCGAAGCTGGATATTTTGATGCAGGCCCGGGTGGTGATCGCCGTGGCTGGCATGGAGGGCGCGCTTGCCAGCGTGGTGGGCGGCCTGGTGGACTGCCCGGTGATCGCCGTGCCCACCAGCGTGGGCTATGGGGCCAACTTTAACGGCTTGTCGGCGCTTTTGTCCATGCTCAATTCCTGCGCCAGCGGGGTGAGCGTGGTGAACATCGACAACGGGTTCGGGGCTGGGTATCTGGCCAGCATGATCAACCATATGGGGGCAAGTGAAGCGTGAAAACATTGTACCTGGAATGCAATATGGGCGCTGCGGGCGACATGCTGACCGCAGCGCTGCTGGATCTCCTGCCCGCCGGGCGCCAGCAGGACTTTTTGCGGGTGATGAACGCGATCCCCGGCGTTTCGGTGCGTGCCGAGCAGCGGGAAAAGTGCGGCGTGCAGGGCCTGCATGTGACCGTTGAGGTAAACGGGCAGGAGGAACAGAGCCGGGATGTGCCCTGCGGTACGGCCGCCTTACCTGCCCATCAACATGACCATGAACATGTTCATGACCACGAACACGGGGATGGTCATGAACACGGGCACGAACACAGCCATGGGCATGGCCATCACCACCACGCCGGTATGGCCCAGATCGAGGCCATGATCGACGGTTTGCCCATGCCACGGCCGGTCAAAGAAAAGGCAAAAGCGGTGTATGCCCTGATCGCCGAGGCCGAGAGCCACGCCCACGGCTGCCTGGTGAGCGAGGTGCATTTTCACGAAGTGGGGGCCATGGACGCGGTGGCGGATGTGGCGGGGGCCTGCCTTCTGCTGCACTGGCTGGCACCCGACCGGGTGGTGGCCAGCCCGGTGCACCTGGGCAGCGGCCAGGTGCGGTGCGCCCATGGGGTGCTGCCGGTCCCGGCGCCCGCCACGGCGTATCTTTTGCAGGGCGTGCCCTGTTATGGCGGCGCGGTGCAGGGGGAACTGTGTACCCCTACCGGCGCGGCGCTGCTGAAAAGCTTTGCCGCCGAATTTGGCCCCATGCCCCCCATGACCCTGCGGGCCGCGGGCGTGGGAGTGGGCAGCAAGGACTTCGCCCAGGCCAACATCCTGCGGGCCTTTTGGGGGGAAAGCGGGGGCGAAGCAGGCGACGAGGTGGCCGAGCTGTGCTGCAACCTGGATGATATGACCGGCGAGGCCCTGGCCTATGCGCAGCAGCGGTTGCTGGAGGCCGGGGCGCTGGATGTATATACCCTGCCTTTACAAATGAAAAAGGGCCGCCCCGGCGTGATGCTTTGCTGCCTGTGCCGGCCGGGCGACCAGGAGCGCATGACAGGCCTGCTTTTAAAACACACCACCACCTGGGGGGTGCGCGCCGCGCGCCTTGTGCGCACCGTGCAGCCTCGCGCCGAGGCCCCGGTGGAAACGCCCTACGGGACGGTGCGAGTGAAGTATGCCGCGGGCGGGCCGGGCCCCAAGCAAAAAGCCGAATATGCCGACGCGGCCGCTGCGGCGGAACAGGCGGGAGTGCCTTTGTGCGAGGTGCAAAGGGCGGCGATTGAAGCCTTTGAAAAGCAGCGGAAACCAGAGTAAACGGGAGCTTTTATAAGAATATCCAGAGGTTTTTGGACCAAAAGCCGGAATATTCCTGTTCTTTACGGAATATCCCGGCTTTTTTCTGATTTTTTCGGCAAAACTATTGACAGGGGGCGATGCGGACTGTATAGTAGTGATTGCATGTGTTGCATCTGACACATTGGCGTTGTATGTATCGCTGTAGCTGCCGCCGGCTGGGAGGTTCCGGTGGTGGTGTAACAAACCTTTTGCGGGGCGGTATAATTGGCGCTGACCCGGAGGATATGCCCCGGGAAATTTCCGCAAAGGGGGATGCATGATAAAATGAATGAGATCGTATCGCTGAAAAACATTGTGGTCGACTTTGACGGGGAACCGGTGCTCACCGGCCTCTCGCTGGACATCCACGACAAGGAGTTCGTCACCTTTCTGGGCCCTTCGGGCTGCGGCAAGACGACGACGCTTCGGGTCATTGGTGGGTTTGTGCAGCCTAAGTCGGGCAATGTTTTTTTTAATGGGCAGGACATCACCCATCTGCCGCCGTATAAGCGGCAGGTGAACACGGTGTTCCAGAAGTATGCGCTGTTCCCGCACCTGAATGTGTTCGAGAACGTGGCCTTTGGCCTGCGCCTGCAAAAAAAACTGGACGAAAAAGAGATCCGCCTGCGGGTGCAGGAAATGCTGGAAGTAGTGGGCCTGAAAGGCTATGAGCGGCGGGATACCTCCAACCTGTCCGGCGGCCAGCAGCAGCGTGTGGCGATTGCCAGGGGCCTGATCAACCACCCCAAGGTCCTTTTGCTGGACGAGCCTTTGGGGGCGCTTGACTTAAAGCTGCGCAAGGAAATGCAGCTGGAGCTCAAGCGCTTGCAGCAGGCGATGGATATCACCTTTATTTATGTGACCCACGACCAGGAAGAGGCGCTTACCATGTCCGACACGGTGGTGGTCATGCACGACGGCGACATCCAGCAGATCGGCAGCCCCATTGATATTTACAATGAGCCCATCAACGCTTTCGTCGCCTCCTTCATTGGCGAGAGCAACATCATTGACGGGATCATGCTGCGCGACTTCATGGTGGAGTTCGCGGGCAACGAGTTTACCTGTGTGGATAAGGGCTTTGGCCACAACGAGCTGGTGCAGGTTGTGGTGCGCCCCGAGGATATTCAGGTGGTGCCGGCCATTCAGGGCCAGCTCACCGGCGTGGTAAAGGAGGTAATTTTCAAGGGCGTGCACTACGAGATGCATGTGGAGCAGGCCGGCTATGAGTGGATTATCCATTCCACCCAGGCCAGCGAACCGGGCGAGCTGATCGGCATGTGCATCGGCCCGGACGAGATCCACATCATGCAGCGGGCGGAGGCATGAGAAGATGATCAAAAATAAAAAACTTGCGGCGCCCTACCTTGTGTGGATGGTGCTGTTCATTGCCGCCCCTCTGGCCATTGTGGTCTACTTTGCCATGACTGACAAGGCCGGCAACTTTACACTTGAAAATTTGATGAGCATCGGGCGGTACAGCTCGGTGTTTGCGCGCAGCCTGATCCTGGCGGCGGTTGCCACCCTGATCTGCCTGGTGCTGAGTTTCCCGGTGGGGTACTTCCTTTCCCGCATGCGGGTCTCCAAGCAGAAGATCATGCTCATGCTGGTGATGCTGCCCATGTGGATGAACTTTTTGCTGCGCACCTATGCCTGGATGAGCCTTTTGGAAAACAACGGCATCATCAACCGCATTTTGGGCGTGTTCGGCATCGGGCCGTTCCAGATGATCAACACCAGCGGCGCGGTGGTGCTGGGCATGGTGTACAACTTTTTGCCCTATATGATCCTGCCGCTTTACACCGTGATGGTGAAGATCGACGACAGCGTGGTGGAGGCCGCGCAGGACCTGGGGGCCGGCACCCTGAAAACACTCACGAAGGTGCTGATCCCGCTCTCGGCGCCCGGCATCAGCACCGGCATTACCATGGTGTTTGTGCCCAGTGTTTCCACCTTTATCATCAGCCGCATGCTGGGCGGCGGCGGCACGCTGCTGGCCGGCGATCTGATTGAGCTGCAGTTTTTGGGCAACAGCTACAACTACAACCTGGGCAGCGCCATGAGCCTGGTGCTGATGGTGATCGTGCTGCTGTGCATGAGCTTTACCAGCGGTTTTGACGATCAGGATATGGAGGGGGTGCTGTAACATGAAAAGCCATCACTCCAAGGCCCTGCAAAAGGTCTATTTGTGCCTGATCTTCTCGTTTATGTATGTTCCGATCGCCGTAATGATCGTGTTCAGCTTTAACGAGAGCAAAAGCCGCACCCTGTTTACGGGCTTCACTTTTAAGTGGTACAAGAGCCTTTTGCACAACGAGATGATCCTGGATGCGCTGGCGCTCAGCCTGGTGGTGGCCTTTGTGGCGGCCACCATTGCCACGGTGGTGGGCACCATGGCGGCCATCGGCATCAGCGCCATGAACAAAAAGGCCCAGAGCGCCATCAACACGGTCAGCTATATGCCGGTGGTAAACCCCGAGATCATTACCGGTGTGTCCATGATGCTGCTATTCGTGGTGTATGTGAACTTTGCCAAATGGCTTAATTCTTCGCCCCAGGTGCCGGGTTTTCTTAAGTTTCTGCCTGAAAATGTATTCGGCGTGGGTACGCTGCTGATCGCGCATGTGTCGTTCTGCCTGCCCTACGTTATCTTTAACGTGGCGCCCAAACTGCGCCAGATGGACGTGCGCATCTACGAGGCGGCGCTGGACCTGGGCTGCAACCCCAAGCAGGCGTTTTTCAAGGTGGTGCTGCCGGAGATGATGCCGGCGATCCTGTCGGCATTTTTGATCAGCATCACCTATTCCATCGACGATTTTATCATCTCCTACTTCACCTGCGGCACGCTGCAAACGCTGCCCATCGCCATTTACAGCATGACCCGCAAAAAGGTGAGCCCGGAGATCAACGCCCTGTCCACCATTATGTTTGTGGTCATTCTGTGCATTATTCTGATCACCAACTATCTCGACAGCCGCAGCTACAAAAAAGCGCGCGGCCGCCGCTGAAGGAGGGGGAGCGCGGAATGAAGAAATTTGTTTGTATTTTGCTGTGCCTGTGCATGGCGGCCGGCCTTGCGGCCCTGCCCGCCGCCGCCGGGGAAGAACTGATCCAGGTGACCGACGATATCGCCGTTTCGGCCGGCTATGACTGGACCCGCTTTAAAGGGCAGAACGTGAGCCTAAACGTATACAACTGGGGCCTTTATATCTCGGACGGCTCGGACGAGAGTGTGGACGTGCTGGCCGCGTTTCAGGAGCTTACCGGCATTAAGGTGAATTACACCACTTACGACACCAACGAGAGCATGTATGCCAAGCTCAAGAGCGGCGGCGCCAGCTACGACGTGATCGTGCCCAGCGACTACATGATCGGCAAAATGGTGAACGAGGACATGCTGGAGCCCCTGGATATGGCCAATATCCCGAACTTTGCCAGCATCGGTGCGGCGTATAAAGGGCAGAGCTACGACCCTGCCGACGCCTACAGCGTGCCCTATATGTGGGGGCTGGTGGGGATCGTTTACAACAGCACCATGGTGAGCGAAACGCCCGACTCGTGGGCAGCGCTGTGGGATGAGCAGTATGCAAACTCGGTGCTCATGTTCAACAACAGCCGCGACGCCTTTGCGATCGCGGCCAAAAAGCTGGGCATGAGCCTGAACCCCCGCAGCACCGAAGACGTGAACCTGATCGCAGAGGAGCTGAAAGCACAAAAGTATGTGGTGCAGGCCTATGTGATGGACGAGATCTTCGACAAGATGGAGGGCGGCGAAGCCGCCCTGGCCCCCTACTATGCGGGCGACGCCATTGTGATGATGGACGAGAACCCGGACCTGGGCTTCGTGATCCCGAAAGAGGGAACGAACTATTTTGTGGACGCCATGTGCATCCCCAAGGGCGCAAAGAACAAGGAAGCCGCCGAGATGTTCATCAACTACATGTGCGAGGTGGACGTGGGCGCAGCCAACTGTGATTTCATCGGCTACTCCACCCCCATCGACGCGGTGCGCGGCGAGCTGCCGGAGGAACTGGCGAACAGCCCCATCGCGTATCCCAGCGCCGCGGTGCTGGCCAACACCGAGACCTTCGAGGCCCTGCCGGAAGAGATCAACGCCGCCATGGACCGCGCCTGGAGCGACATGAAAAGCTACGATGAGAACGGCAGCGGCTGGGTGGTGCCGGTGTTCCTGGTATCGGCCATGGGCCTTGCTGCCTTCAACATCTGGCGCCGCCGCGCAAAGCGCAGGCGCAAAGAGATGTATTGAGCCGCATCAAGTCAAAGGGGGCACGTTTTAAACAGTTTCCGAATAAGCGGGAGCCGGCAGCCAGAAAAAGGGCCGCGGGTTCCCGCTTTTTTCGTCAAATTTTAATCGGCGAATAAATGTTCACAACGCACCCTATAAAAGTTAGTATGAGAGGAGGTAAAACACGACGTTCAAGTTGACAGATTGGTTTCGAATGGCTATTATTTAATAAAAAGTGTGCGTCAGCCAGAAGAATACGACGCATATACCGCCTCCTTTGCAACATGCAGGCGGCGAGAGAGGGGGGCTGGATTTGCAGTTGGATCTGTCTTGTAATTCCCTGCCGGTTTATGAGGCGTTAGCCAGCGAGGTTCGGTTGAACATTTTGCAGAAGATCAGTCAAAAAGAGTATAGCCTTACCGAGCTGGCGGATGAACTGGGAATGAGCAAGGCTGTTGTGACAAAGCATGTGCAAAAACTGGAGCAGGCGCACTTGGTGCAGGCCAGCCGTGGTGTTACGGGCCACAAAAAGGTTCCCCGGCTGATGGTGGACAGCATCGAGGTGGAGTTCCCCTGCAAGATATACAGTTCCTATTCGTTTTACCAGGACGACATTCAAGTGGGGCATTACACCAGATTTGAGGTTTGCCCTACCTGTGGGCTGGTGGGGTTGGATGGAAACATTGGAAAATTTGACGATCCGCGTTCTTTTGTGGACCCCAATCATTACAATGCGGCAATGATCTGGTTTTCTTCCGGGTATGTGGAATACATGATTCCGAATCGGCTCGAAAAGGAACAAACGCCCAAAATGCTGGAGATCAGTATGGAGCTGGCCTCGGAGTTTCCGTATTCCAACAATATGTGGCCCAGTGATATCAGTTTTTTTGTGAACGGCGTAAAGGTGGGAACCTGGACCTGTCCCGGAAACTTTTCGGATACGCGCGGCTTTTATACCCCGCAGTGGTGGGGAGATGATCTGAGCCAGTACGGCCTGCTCAAGCACCTGCGCGTCAGTGAAAGCGAAACCTCTATTGACGGACAGGTGCTCTCGCAGGTGGGGCTGGCGGACCTGAAACTGGGAGAAAAGACGTTTATTGTGCTGCGCATTGCGGCCTCCAAGGAAGAAGTGCACTCTGGTGGAGTTACAATTTTTGGGCGCGGCTTTGGAAATTATGATCAAAGCATCTCAGTGTCGCTCTATTATTGTTAGGTAGTTAACACAACCGAAAATTAAAATTAAACAATTTAATATAATATTCGAAAAAAGAGAAACAAAACAAAATTTGTTTCTCTTTTTTGTTAATATTATTTCTTGACGTTGGAGAAATTTATTTGCTATAATGCAAATGACACAAAGAAAAACGACATAATATCGACTTTTTTGCGAATATTCGAGCAATTCACAAAATTAAAGTTAACAAAAATACGAACTTTATTTTTGGGGGTGATTTTTTAAACTGGAAAAGAAGGCCATCAAAAAGAAAAGGAGAATTTTTATGAAAAAGGGTAAAATGTCCTGGAAACCGATCGTGAGCTTTTTCATGGCCCTTGCGTTGGCAGCGGCACTGGCAGGCTGCAGCGGAGGAGGGCAGACATCTGCCCCAGCGCAATCCACGGCGGAAAGCGCACCCAGCAAAGTGGTGGAACTGACGTTTTGGTCACTGTTCACGGGCGACGACGGTGTGACGATGAACCAGATCGTTCAGAAATTCAATGATGAGCATCCTAACATCCGGGTGACACACATTGCCATGGAGGCTATGTCCGACTTGTATGTAAAGCTGCCAATGGTAGCTGGCAATGACGCGCAGGCACCGGAGATTGCGGTAGTGTGGAATACTTTTATTCCTTATCTGGTAGCCAAAAATTCCATTCAGCCCATCGACATAGCGGCCGACAATTACCCAGTTCTGGCGGATGAAAATTTTGTAAACCCGGAGATGGTTCGGTATAATGGTGAGCGCTACGGTGTTATGCTGGATTTCCCCTCGGTGACGCTTTGGGGCAACAAGGACCTGATCGAAAAGTACTGCCCGGAAATCCTGGAGGATGAAGTGGTGACCTGGGAGGAAGTTTTCTCGCTGGGCGACACGTTGAAAGAACAGGGCGTGATTGACCAAATTAAACCGGTCGCGTGCGATTGGGCAATGAATGACATTGAACAAAATCTTTTGGCGGCCGGTAAAAATTACTCGCAGGACGGTGTGAACCTGTCCATGACCGAGCAGGATGTGGCGGATGCCATTCGTAATTGGAAAGAACTGAATGACAAAGGCTATTTTATGCCGGAAGGCGCAGATGCTTTTGGCATGTTTTCACAGGGGCAGTGTGTGTTTTGCTCCGGTGGCACCTGGAGCTTGAATACGGTAAAAGAATACGGCGTCAACTACATAGAGCTGCCGCCGATTCAGTACAGTGCGGACAACGTAGTGACCAACGCAGTGGCCCATTCCTTTGTGTTGCCGCAGCGCAGCTACACCGACGAACAGAGGAATGCGGTGGGGACCTTTATCGATTGGTTCGAGCAGAACGCCATCCTGTGGGCACAGGCTGGTTCCATTGTGGCAAATAAGGCGGTGCAGGGCAGCGACGAGTTTCAGGTATTGCCGCAGGCGCTTGTGAGCCGGAAAGCAACCTTTGTAAGCCCGAATTATATCTATGTCAGTATTTGTGAGGATACCCTTAACAACTACGCCTGGCAGCCTGTTTACGGCCATATCTCGGTTGATGATTACGCTAAGGCGGTGATTTCCAAGATCACCTCCCAGGTGGAAGCACAGCAATAAGGGATTGCAGAGGCAAGCGGGAAAATGGCTTTTCCCGCTTGCCTGTTTTTGAAACGGATCATTGAGGGTATCGCTATGAAGAAAGACAAAAAAGCGGGGTGCGGACTGAACAAAAAGCGGAAGCGGTGGCTTGTTCCGCTGTTCTTTTTGCTGCCGCACCTGACCGTTTTTTCCATTTTTAACCTGCTTCCGGATCTGGCGGGAATTTATGCCGCGTTCACAAGGTGGGACCTTGGCTCAACGCCTCAGTGGATCGGCCTGCAAAACCTTAAAACAATTTTGTTTGATTCCTCTTCGTTGTTCTATTGGGATTTTTGGTGGGGCCTTCAAAATACGGTCATTTTTGTGCTGATCACAGTGCCGCTGCGCGTTATTATTCCCATGCTGTTCGCACTGATCCTTAATAAAAAATTTCCGGGTCGAAACCTGTTTCAGGTGCTGATTTACCTGCCGGCCCTGCTTTCCCTGTCCGTGGTCATGATCTCATGGAATTACATGTTCAATTCCAATTACGGGCTCATCAATACCTATCTCCATCTCGGCTCGCTCTCGTGGATGAACACAGTGCCCTTTAACTGGATCGCACTTATTATTATTACAGTTTGGTGGGGCACAGGGGTAAATATGATCGTTTTGCAGTCCGCTTTAGCCGGCGTGCCGCAGGACCTTATGGAGGCCGCCCAAATTGACGGCGCGGGCCGATGGAAACGGTTCTTCCGAATTACCCTTCCCTGTATCAAATTTCCGGTCACTTACGTGCTGACCAGCAGCCTGATCGCAGAGTTCAATGTGTGGGGGCAGCCTTACATGTTCAACAATGGCGGGCCCATCATCGATATGGCGAACGGGTATGCGCATCAGTCCAACCTGATGCTGATGCAGGTCATTCGGGATGTGGGTTTCAAGGGATCGTTTGGGTCCAACCCAGGCATTGCTTCCGCGATGGCATTGGTGCTGGGCGCCATCATGGTAACGGTGTCGATCATGCAGGTGCGCATGATGCGCAAAGGCTATTAAAGAGGAATGGAAATGTTGAAGGGAAATAAAAGAGTAAAAAAGCGCGGCCAAGCCCTTACCACGCTTGCAATGACTTTTGTATCTTTTTTGTGGATATTGCCTGTTGTGGCAGGCGTTCTGACCAGCTTCAAAAGCGGTCTTGAGGTAAAACAGTTTTCGCAGTATAAAAATTTGATCCCCAGGCAGTGGACGCTCGAAAACTACAAATTTGTGCTCAGTTACCCGGCGCTGCCCGTAGCCCGGCTGCTCATGAACACGATCCTTGTGTGTGCGGTATGCGTGGGCTTTACGCTTGTGCTGTGCTCCATGTCTGCCTATGCGTTTGAGCGGTTCGGTTTTTCCAATAAGGAAGTCCTGTTTTGGACACTGTTTTCACTGAGCGCGATTCCCAATGTTGTGGCGTTGGTACCGCAGTACAGCATATACACCCAGCTGGGTTGGATTGATAAGCTGCCCTCCATCATCGCGCCCAACCTGACCAGCGTTTTCAGCATTTTCCTAATCCGGCAGTTCATGCGCGGCATACCGCGGGAATTGGACGAAGCTGCGCGCATTGACGGAGCAAACGAGTTTTCTATTTTTGTGCGTATTATAGTGCCGCTTATCTTTCCGGTCCTCACACTCGTTGCTATTTTTCAGTTCAGCGACATATGGAACGATTTCCTTTGGCCGTCCATTGCCATTACCACGCCCAGCAACACCACCATCACGGCGGCGCTGCGCCTGTTGAATGATGCGACTGGCGTGCGCGTTGAGCGCGCACTGGCAGGGTGTGTACTGGCCATTATTCCTACGCTGGCCATTTTTGTTGTTTTTCGCAAGTGGTTTATGAAGGGATTGGATATCGGCTCCGGCCTGAAAGGATAAAATTCGCTGAAAAAAGCGAGGGACAGATGTGCCAAAATTTGCAAACGGAGGATTGAAAGCATGGTGCAGGCATATATTCGCGATTACCCGCGCCCACAGTTTGTGCGCGCCGACTGGACAAATTTAAATGGTACGTGGAGGTTTGCATTCGACCGGGAAAAACGCGGTGAAGCGGCAGGCTGGTACCGCGCCCTTCCAGGCGAAAAGACCATTCGAGTGCCCTACACTTATGAAACTGGCCAAAGCGGAATCGACGAACAGGCAAAATGCGGTTCGGTCTGGTACCAGCGCCTGCTGCCTGCGAAAAAAAGCGCGCTTTGTCGAAACAGATTACTGCTGCACTTTGAAGGGTGCGATTATCATACCCGCGTGTGGGTGAACGGAATGCTGGTGGGGGAGCACACGGGCGGATACACCCGGTTCAGCTTTGATATCACAGACTTCTTGCAGGAAAACGATAATCTGCTGGTGGTTTGCGCACGCGATGGTTATGACACAGCACAGCCACGCGGAAAACAGCGCTGGCGTGATGAAAGCTTTGGGTGCTGGTATACCCACAGCACCGGGATATGGAAAACTGTCTGGATGGAAACAGTGGCACCGGAACATCTTTTGCAGGCCAAGATTACACCCTGCATCAAAGAAAGCTGTGTGGACTTTGAGTTTGAGACCTGTGCGGAACACTTTGGCCCGGAGCTTACCCTTGAGGTGACAATGTTCTGTGAGAACCAGATGGTGAGCAGCGCCATTCTGCCGGTGCTGCAGCGCCACAGCAAAATACGACTTCCCATTTATGAGCAGGAGTTGCATCAATGGGGCGTAAAGCTTTGGTCCCCGCAGGCGCCCGATTTGTATGACCTTACCTTTATCCTGCGCCGCGGCGGTGCTGTTGTGGATACGGTGCGTTCCTATTTTGGGCTTCGGGACATCCGCATTGAAAACGGAAACATCCTGCTGAACGGAAGTTCAATTTATCAGCGTTTGGTTCTGGACCAGGGTTATTGGCCCGACTCCGGCCTTAGCGCACCGGACGAGGAAGCGTTTGTGCGGGATCTCGAAAAAATACGCGCGATGGGATATAACGGCTTGCGTATGCACCAAAAAGTTGAGGACGAGCGCTTTCTTTACTGGTGCGACGTGATGGGAATTCTGGTGTGGGCGGAAATGCCTTCCGCATATGATTTTACGGACCGGGCGATCAAAGACTTTACGGCACAGTGGACCGAAACTGTGCAGCAAATCTATAACCATCCCAGCGTCATCACATGGGTGCCTTTCAATGAAAGTTGGGGGATCCGGCAGGTAAAGACTGATCCGGCACAGCAGGCTTTTACGCTGGCCATCTATAACCTCACCAAAAGTATGGACCCCATGCGCCCCGTTGTTACCAACGATGGCTGGGAACATACCGTGTCGGATATTATTACGCTGCACGATTACGAGGAGAGCGGATCTGCGCTGCTGGCACGCTATACGCAGTACTGGAACGACATGCTCCACAACAGGTTATATTATGGTGCTTCAAAATCTGCTTTTGCACAGGGGTATCGATACCGCGGACAGCCTGTAATGATTAGCGAGTTCGGAGGTATTGCCTTTGCGGGGGAAGATGGCTGGGGATACGGCAACGCAGCCGCCGACAGAGAGGCGTTTTTGAAGCGGTTTGATGAATTGACCACCTCCATCAAGAAGCTGCCGAATGTGGTAGGATATTGCTACACCCAACTTACGGATGTGCAGCAGGAGGTAAACGGCCTTATGGATATGGAGCGGAATTACAAGCTGGAGCCGGAGAAAATCCGAGAAATCAATCTGCGACCGGTGGGCGAGAGGGATAGCCGCATGTCCCCCTGAAACATGCATCCTGCCGAACGGCGGCGGAGAGCTTGCCATAAAGGAGAATATCAATGATCATTGAACAAATGGCACAGCAGATCCTTAGCCAGGGACTAAATGTGTTTTCGCTGTGTGAATATGAAGAAAAGAGCGGCTGGGCCACAAAACAACTGCGGCGGAACAATGCCAGGAACAATGTGTACTCGGTTGCAAAAACTGTTGTATCGCTGATGGCGGGGATCATGGAAGCACAAGGCGCGCTAGAGCCGGAGAAAACCAGTATATGGGATGCGTTTCCCGAGCGCCGCGCGGAGATGGCACCCGCATGGAAAAAAGTGCTTCTCAGCCATGTACTGGCTCATACCACGGGTTATGGAGCAGAGGCGCTGGATCCGGATCAGGGAACTCCCACGGATTGGAACAGCGGGGATTTCCTTAGCCTCGCACTTCGGGAGCCCCTGGTCTACCGACCGGGGGAGCGGATGATATACAGCGATATGAACTATTATTTCATGTCTCGCGTGATCGCCCAAACGGCGGGCGATACTCTGCCGCATCTGGCTTGGAATTGGTTGTTCAGGCCTCTTGCTATCTATAATGCAGCCTGGAGCGTGTGCCCGCAGGGACATGCCATTGGCGCGTCTGGATTGTTTCTCACGGTGGAAGATATGGCGAAGATTGGAATCCTGATGCTGCAAAATGGCAGTTGGCAAGGGAAGCAGCTGGTGCCTGCGGATTGGATCGATCGGATGCGGCGGGAGCGCACGTGCGCGCCGGATGGCCGGGGGTATGGGTACGGTATTTGGCTGCGCCGGGATACACAGGCATATCTGGCGTGCGGTATGCTGGGGCAGCTTGTTTTCATCTCTCCCAAAACTGGTCGTGTGTTTGCCTGCCAGTCCTGCGAGGACGATTCCAGAATGGGACCGCTGGTGGATCGGCTGGTGCAGCTGGATAATATGGCATGAAAAAGCATCTTACAATTTGGCAATGGCTGCTCTTGGGCGGAACACTGTTTTCTATGCACTTTGGTTCGTCCTGCCTGCTGTATCCCGTTACCTGGGGAAAGGAAGCGGGCCGTGCCGTGGGCTGGGTGTACGCAGGGATATTCCTTTCAGGAGTGCTTCTTCCTTTTTTGGGCTACCTGGCGCTGGCACGGGGAAAAGGGGATTTTTTAGAACTTGTGATACGCGCAGTGCCGCGTGGCGGCCGCTGCTTTGTGCTGACCACCATTCTGTTGTTGGGCCCGGTCTATGTGGTGCCACGCATGACAGCTGCGGCGTGGGAGGCGCTGGCGGAGCTGTTGGGAGAACAATGTACGGACGGCGCCTGGACTCTCGCGTTTCACGCTTTTTTCTATCCGGCAATGTTTTGGTTCGCTGCGAATAAAGCAAAAATCGCAAAGCGGGTAGGAGGCATTTTGTTTCCCATTTTGCTGTGTATTGTGACGGGGGTAATCGGTAAAGGGCTGCTTGCGCCTGTGCCTGCCCGGCGGCCACCGCCGGAATTTATTGGAAACCCCTTTCTGCACGGTGTTTGTGAGGGGTATGCCACAGGCGATTTGCCGTGTGCATTGATTTTTGGGTTGGTCGTGCTGCAAAGCATCCGGCAGGCAGGCATATCCAGCGAGCGCATGCACCGCAGCCTTCTGTGCGTGAGCGCGCTGGGCCTTGGCCTATTGGCGCTTGCACATTTGGGACACATGCTTGTGGGGGCAAATCTCGGAGAAAGCATCCAGCTTACGCTGGCGGCGCTGTATACCCGCATGGTCTTGCTGGAATGGGGGCAGGCGGGCGGTATGCTTTTTGCGGTAGTTCTTACCGCCGCTACCCTTACGTGCGGTATCGGCTGCCTTTCCTCCACCGCGCAAATCGGGGCGCGGCTTGTGGAGGAGAGGGCTTCTTACCGAGCGGTGTGCGGAGCGTTCTGCGCGGCTGCGTGTATTATTTCCTGCACGGGCCTGAATGGCATTGTAACGTTTGTTGGGCCGATTCTCAGTGCCTTTTATCCGCCGACCATCGCGTTGGCGCTGTACTATGCGCTGATGCCGCCCGAAAACCAGAGAAAAGGGCTTTTGGGGCTGCGTTTGGTGTTGAGCGAAACGGTGGGGTTCGGTATTTTGGAACTGATCCACGTATATCTCGGCCTGTTTCAGGTAAAGGTTCCGGCTTTTAACGCTTTTTACGCGCGCATCCCCCTTGCGGAGCAAGGGTTTGCGTGGCTCCCCCTGGCGGTCCTGCTTTTTGGTGTGACATGGTTTTGGCAAAAGAAAACAGCGGCTTCGATTTAAAACCGCTGCACATCAAACTACAAGTTCATTTTTGAAATAAAAACGGAAAAAGTATTTCCACCGGCGAGTGCTAAAACAGCGCCCAGAGGACCGGCACCAGCAGCGCGGGCAGCAGGTTGCCCACCCGGATTTTGGCGTTGAAGGCCACGTTCAGCCCCACGCAGAAAATGAGCACCGAACCCACGCAGGACAGATCGGAGATGAGCGCCTCGCTCAAAAAGCCGGCCACCAGCGCGGCCGCCAGGGTAATGCCGCCCTGCAAGATGCCCAGCGGGAGAGCCGAGAACATGACCCCCAGCCCGAAGGTGGCGGCGAACACCATCACGATTACAAAATCCAGCAGGGACTTGGAGAACAGCAGGGTGTGATCGCCGGTGAGCCCATCCTGGATGGAGCCCACGATGGCCATGGCCCCCACGCAGATGACCAGCGAGGCGGTGACAAAGCCGTCGACAAAGCGGCTGTCGCTTTTATCGCGCACCAGGCGCTTGAGCCGCTCGCCCAGGGCTTCCATGCCGGCCTCGATGTTGAGCGCTTCGCCCGCAAGGCCGCCCAACACCAGAGAAAAGATAAGCAGCATGGTGTTTTGGGTGCTCACCGCGCCGTTTTCCACCTTTAACAGCCCGGCCAGGGCGCCGCTGATGCCGAGAAAGATCGTGGCAATGCCGCAGGCCTGCATTAAAATATCGCGGAAACGGCGTTTCAGGCCGGTCTTGATGAGCATCCCCAGCCCGCTGCCCGCCAGCACGGCCAGCACGTTTACCAGTGTGCCGAGGCCCTTCATGACTGCGCCTTTCCGGCGGGGGAGAGCCTGTTCAGCACGGCGCGCGCGGCCGCTACCTCGCCGCCGTCGGTGCGCCACAGGGCGAACTCGCTGGCGAGGGGCAGACCCATGGGCACGCCCTCTTTTCGGTAATGCATGGGGCTTTCCAGCAGGCGCTTGCCGCTCATGTGAAAGTGTTTGGCGCCGGTGGCGGCGGCCAGCGCGGCCAGGTTGCCGCTGTTCACCCCGCCGCCCACCAAAATGTTCGCCGGGCCGGCCTGCCGCACCAGCTCCGCCAGCAGGTCCGTGCCCTGGGGGGCCGCGGCAGCCTGCCCACTGGTGAGAATGCTGGAAACGCCCAGCGCTTTTGCCGCCCGAAGCGCGGCAAAGGGGTCGCGGCATACGTCAAAGGCGCGGTGCAGCGTGACCGGCAGGCCACGGGCGGCCGCGATCAGCCGTTCCATGCGGGGCTCGTCCAGTTCGCCATCCGGCGTGAGCACGCCCAGCACGAGGCCGTCTGCACCCGCGGCGGCAAAGCGCGCGGCATCGGCCAGAAGGGCCTCGAATTCCAGCCCGGTGTAACAAAAATCACCGAAGCGGGGGCGCAGCAGCACGTTGACCGGAATTTTGACCCGGCGCTTTACAAGCTCGAACAGGCCATGGCTCGGCGTGGTGCCGCCCACCAAAAGGTCGGCGCACAGCTCCAGGCGGTCGGCGCCGTTTTGGGCGGCGGCCAGGGCGGATTCGGGCGAATCGACACAGCATTCCAGCAGAAAATGGGGCAAGATTCATTCCTCCCGTTGATGTTCTGCCTTTAATTGTGCCAGATAGTCGGCCAATTCGTCAAGGTCTTTTTCGGTCAGAGCATCGGTTTCGGCCATGGCGGCCACCAGATTTTTGGCGCTGCCGCCGAACATGCGCCCCAGCACCCAGCGGCTTTCGGCGGGCAGATAGTCGGCCCGGGCCACAGCCGCGCTGTACAGATACCCTTTGCCCTGCTTTTGCCGGGCCACGAACCCCTTGGCTTCCAGGCGCGAGAGCAGGGCCAGCAGGGTGGTGCTGGCCCAGCCCTTTTCGGTGAGCCGCGCTTCCAGCGCCGGGCGGGTGAGGGGGCCGCCCGCGGCCCACAGCTCCTTCATCACGTCCAGCTCTGCGTCGGGCAGGCGTTTGAACTTTTCCATTATGACGGGTTTGCCTCCAATTTTTCGATGCGCCAGCCGCCGTTTTCCAGCCGCAAGGTCATTGCGCCATGGTCCGCCCCGTCGGTTTGGAAGGTGAGCTGAAACGCGCCCTCCTGCCGCTCCACTGCGGCGGACAGCATGCCATTTTGATACCATTCCACAAGGCTGTCCACGGGAAGGTCATGAAACTCGGGGGCACTCCAATAGGGGCCGTCGGCGAGATAAAGGGAGCCGTTGTGGGTCATATAGCGTGGGGAAGCCCCACTGAACAGCCCGGTAAGCTCCAGATAATGCGCGAGGTATTCCTGCGTATAGACCCTCGCCAGCGCCGCCCGGTATTCCTCTTCTGTTTTGAAGTAGGCGCAGGGATAAAGCACCCGGGCGTAATGGTCGTTTTCCCACTGGTAAACGCTTGGCCGGGTGGAGTCGGCGGGAAGCCGGGCGAGCCGGTAGGCCTGCTGCAGAAGGGCGAGCGCGGTTTCGGCGATCTCGCCGTCAGTGGGATCGGCGGGCAGGGAAAAGAGGGTTTCGTCGTGATAAAGGGGTTCTGATTCGTCCGTAAGCCCGCTTTCATAGACGAGGTGGTACCGGTCCCGCAAAAACCAGCTCTCGCCATAGTCGTAGCTCACCAGGTCGAAAGGATCGCGGTTTGTATTATCGGCGCAGGCATAGCACCTGGCCACGATGTGGCCCGAGGCCGGCAGCATGGAATCCAGCCAGATCGAACAGGTGTGCACGCCGGGAATGTTTTGGTAGGGGATGTAGGGCAGGAAAGCGTCCAGGTCGAGCTGTTCCCAGTGAGATCCGCCGTCGAGGGTGCGCCACACGTCCGGCCGGTCATAGCGGGTGTGCGGGGCCCAGAAGCCCACGTTCTCGTTGACCCACAAAAAAGGCTGGGTGTGCCACATGCCGTTCCTGGCGCCCTGGGGGCAGGCGTGCCGGCCCATGAGGGCCCAGCTTTCGCCGCCGTCCCGGGTGCGGAACACCACAATATCACCGTCCGTTTGGTACTGCCGGCCCTCGCCCATGCGCACCACCAGAAAACCGGTGCTTTCGCTCACCATCTGATAATTGCTCACCTGGAAAGGTTCCTGCCCCAAAAAAGGGGTCAGGTCGTACTGGGAGGTTTCCAGGGTTTTGCCGCCGTCCCGGGTGGAGTAAAACGACACAGCCGCCCCGGCCCCGGTGCGGGCGGCATACCCGATCCGCTGGCCCCCGAGCGCGGAATACGCATCCGCGTAATAGGAGGGGATACCATCAGGAAACCCGGCCACGGTATAAGAGGGAAAGACGTTCAGGTCCGCCCACACCTCTTCTTCCCCGCTGCGGTCGGGCACGGGCGAGGGGGAGGGCGTGGGCGCGGAAGCGGCGGCGGGGAGTTTTGCCAAAGAGGCCCCTTCGCTGCAGGCCACCATGCCGCACGCCAAGGCCGCGCAGAGGGCCAGCGCCGCAAGGGCGCCCAGGCCCCGGCGCCGGGGCGGGGCGGCCCACAGCCGGGCGAAGCGGGCCATCATGTCCCGCTTACTAAGTGCAAAACAGCTGGAAAGGGCGGGCATGCGGCCCATCTCCACCGCGCACAGCAGCGCGTCGCAATAGGCGGCACGGTAGGCGGGCCCGCGCCCGGCCACGGCCTGTTCGTCGCAGGCGGCCTCCAGGTCGCGCCCGGCAAGGCGCGCCAGCAGCCAGGCGGCGGGGTTGTACCAGTGCACGGCCCGCACCAGAAGCAGCAGCGCTTTGAAGGCGAGATCGCGCCGCTTGAGATGGGTCAGCTCGTGGGTGAGCATCAGTTCGCCGGCCCCTGCGGCGGGGATGCGCGGGGGAACGAACACAAGCGGCCGGAGGACCCCCGCCACCAGGGGGCAGCGCACCGCGCCGGTGCACAAAAAGCGCGGGCGGCGGGCCAGGCCGCTGGCGGCGAAGGCCGTGTCAAACGCCTGCTGCCAGCCCGCGCCGGGCGGCAGGGCGCCGCGCAGGGCATGGCGCTTCCAGGAAAAAGAGGCCAGGAACTGCCAAAGGCACAGCCCGGCGGCGCCGGCCAGCCATACCCAGGCAGCCCAGGTAAGAGGGCTCCGAGCCGGCACGTGCGGGCTTTGGGTTTGTGTGAGGGGCGGGGGCTTCGGGAATGGCGCGTTTTCTGCGGCGGGGGGGAAGGCCCCCGCCGAGGCGTTCGCCTCATGAGAGCCCAGGGCCGATTCGGCGGGTGTTTGCGGGGCGCCGGAAGCCGCCGCGCCCTCCGGATCGGGCAGGGCAAGAGGCGCGGTGAGGACCGCCGGCGCCGCAGGCAGCTGGATCGGAGCCCAGGAGGCGGGCAGCGCAAGCCGCATGGGGAGCAGAAACAGCGCGGCCAAAACAAGCCAGAGCCGGCAAAGCCAGCGGGAGCCATAGCGTTTTTGAAGCCGGGGAGCAAGCGCAAACAGGGCGCATGCCGCCAGCCCGGCCAGCGCGCCCTGCAGGGCGAACCCGGTGAACAGCCGTTCCATTCCGATCACCTCATATCCTTTTACAAGTGTAGAACATCTGACCACATTCTACGATTGTAAAAGATTTTTGTCAATAGCGGAAGCGGATTTAGGCGTTGACATTCCGTGTGCGGCTGTTATAATATCATTTTGTCAGGACAAAGGCGTCCATCTGCGGGCAGGGGCTACCCCTTGCGCAGATGGACGCCTTTTTGATTTGAAGGAGGGGAGAAAATGGCGTGTAAGCATATTTTTGTGACCGGGGGCGTGGTATCTGGCCTGGGCAAGGGCATCAGCGCGGCAAGTTTGGGGAGGCTGCTCAAGCAGCGGGGGCTGAAGGTGGCCGCGCAGAAGCTGGACCCCTATGTGAATGTGGACCCCGGCACCATGAGCCCTTACCAGCATGGCGAGGTGTTCGTGACCGAGGACGGCGCGGAAACCGATCTGGATCTGGGGCACTATGAGCGCTTTATCGACGAGGATCTGAACAAACTGTCGAACCTGACCAGCGGCAGGGTTTACTGGAACGTGCTGCACAAGGAGCGCGCGGGCGAGTACCTGGGGCACACGGTGCAGATCATCCCCCACGTGACGGGGGAGATCAAGCAATTTGTATATGGACTGGGCGAATACACGAACGCGGACGTGGTGATCACCGAGATCGGCGGTACCATTGGGGACATTGAGAGCCAGCCGTTTTTGGAGGCAATCCGCCAGATCAGCCGGGAGGTGGGCCGTGAAAACTGCATGTTTTTGCATGTGGTGCTGGTGCCCTATTTGAAATGCTCCGGCGAGCACAAGACAAAGCCCGCCCAACATTCGGTGCATGAACTGCAGAGCATGGGCATTATGCCGGACGTGATCATCGCGCGCTGCGATGAGCCGCTGGAGGCGGGGGTGCTGCAAAAGCTTGCCGCTTTTTGCAACGTGGAGCGGGACTGTGTGATCGAGAACCGCACCCTTTCCGGCCTTTGCGATGTGCCGCTGATGCTGCACGACGCAGGGCTGGATGCGCTGGTGTGCCGCCGGCTGGGCTTTTGCGTGCCTGAACCGGAACTGGCCGAGTGGAGGGGCATGTGCAGGCGGGCCGCCGCCCTCTCCCGCCGGGTCACCATCGCCATCGTGGGCAAATATGTGGAGCTGCACGACGCTTATCTGTCGGTGGCGGAGGCGCTGCGGCACGGGGGATACGAGAACGATGCGGCGGTGCGGCTTTGCTGGGTGGACGCCGAGCGCCTGACGCCGGACAGCCTGGAACAGGCGCTGGGCGATGTGGGTGGGGTGCTGGTGCCGGGCGGCTTTGGCGAGCGGGGGATCGAGGGCATGCTGCTGGCCGCCCGGTATGCCCGCGAGCGGGGGCTGCCCTATCTGGGCATCTGCCTGGGCATGCAGATTGCGGTGATCGAGGCGGCGCGCCACCTGTGCGGCCTTGTGGGGGCAAACTCCCGCGAATTTGCGCCCGGGGGGCCGCACCCGGTCATTGATCTGATGCCGGACCAGCAGGGCAGCCTGCCCAAGGGGGGCACCATGCGGCTGGGCGCTTACCCCTGCGCCCTGGCGCCGGGCAGCCGGATCCAGGGCATTTACGGCTGCGACAGCATCCGGGAGCGGCACCGCCACCGGTACGAGGTGAACAATGACTACCGCCCGGCGCTGGAGCAGGCGGGGGTGCGCCTGAGCGGCACCTCGCCGGACGGCCGCCTGGTTGAGGCTATGGAACTGCCGGAGCACCCGTTTTTTGTGGCGGTCCAGTACCACCCTGAATTCAAGAGCCGCCCCAACCGCGCCCACCCGCTGTTTCGGGAATTTGTGCGGGCGTGCCTGGGGGGACAAAACGCCTGAATGCCGCCCACTGCGGCAAAAAGCTCTGCCGCGCGCTTTTTTTGCGGCTGGAGCACTGCGCGTTTCCCCAAAAACGGCAAAGAGCAATAAAATTTTTTAAAATGCGGCTTTTTTACTTGACGCAGGGATTTGACGGCGCTATAATTCTGCTATTGAACAGCAAAGGCGCTGCGATCCCCAGGGGATTCGTGGCGCCTTTCGACATTTTGCAGGGCCGACCCGCACAAACCAAGGAGGGCTTTATGAGCCATACCGTAACACAGCTGATGCAATTTTTTGAAGAGAGCGACATCAAGTTCATCCGCCTTGCTTTTTGCGATATCTTTGGCGTGCAGAAGAATATCGCGATCATGGCAAACCAGCTGCCCCATGCGGCGGAGAGCGGGATCTCCTTCGACGCTTCGGCCATCGCGGGCTTTGCGAATGTGGCGGAGTCCGATCTGTTCCTGGTGCCCGACCTGGACACCTTTTCGCTGCTGCCCTGGCGGCCGAGCGAAGGGTGTGTGGGGCATTTTTTCTGCAGCATCCAGTACCCGGACGGCCGGCCGTTCGAGGGGGACGGCCGTTACCTGCTGCAAAAAACGGAACAGCGGGCGGCCCGGGCGGGCTACAGCTTTTTGCTGGGCCCGGAGTGTGAGTTTTATCTGTTCGAGACCGACGAGCGGGGCGGCGCCACCCTGCGCCCCTTTGACGAAGCCGGTTATTTTGACATTGCGCCCCTGGACCGGGGCGAAAATGTGCGGCGGCAGATCTGCCTGACCCTGGAGGAGATGGGCATTCAGCCCGAGCGCAGCCACCACGAGCAGGGGCCGGGGCAAAACGAGATCGACTTCCGCTGCTCCTCGCCCCTGCGGGCGGCCGATGACCTGATGGCTTTGCGGACTGCCATTAAGGCGATCGCCGCCCAGAATGGTTTGTTTGCCTCGTTTTTGCCAAAGCCCCTGCCGGGGCAGAGCGGCAGCGGCCTGCACATCAACCTGTCGATCTTCCAGAATGGGCAAAACCTGTTTGAAGGGTTTAAGGAAAAGCCAAACACTGTGGCGGGGGCTTTTCTGGCCGGCATCCTGCAGCGTATCCCCGAGATCACGGTGTTTGCAGACCCGCTGCCCGGGTCGTACCAGCGCCTGGGCGAGTGCGAGGCCCCGGGCGTGGTGAGCTGGTCCTGCCAGAACCGCTCCTCGCTGGTGCGGGTGCCCGCCGCCAAGGGCGGGGACTGCCGGATGGAGCTGCGCAGCCCGGACCCCTCGTGCAACCCGTACTTTGTTACGGCACTGCTGCTGGCCGCAGGATTTGAGGGGGTGGAAAAGGGCCTGCCCCTGCCCGCCCCCACGGACGCCGAGCTGTATCGGGCCCGGAGGGGGGATGGGCTGACCGCGCTGCCCAAAAGCCTGGGCGAGGCGGTGGAGACGGCTGCGCAGAGCAGCTTTCTGCGCAGCGCCCTGCCGGAAAAGCTGCTGACAAACTACCTTGCGCAGAAGAGGCGGGAGGCCGCCGAGTACGCGGCGAAGAAGAACCCTTATCGGTATGAGATAAAGCGGTATTTTGGGCGCATTTGAACCGGGGGACGGGCTGAACTGTAAAGTGAGGTGAGGGGCATGGCTGAGGTGCTGTTTGCGGGGGATCCGCAGTCTCACGCGGCGCTGCGCACGCTGTTTTTGGCTGCGGGCCAGGCCGCTCACTGCTGCGCCAGCGCGGGGGAAACCCGGCGCGCGCTTTGCCGGGGCGGGTTTGAGCTGCTGGTGATCAACGCCCCGCTGAGCGATGAATTTGGCCGTGACCTGGCGCTTCAGGCGGCGGAGGCAGGGCTGGACGTGCTGCTTCTCTGCCCGGCGCCCCAGGCGGATAAGCTGGCTGTAGGCCTGGAGCGGCACGGGGTATTTGTGCTGGCAAAGCCCCTCTCGCGCCAGCAGGCGGCCTTTGCCCTGCGCCTGGTGCGCACCGGCCGCCTGCGCCTGCAGAAGCTGTTGGAGCAGAACCGCCGGCTGACCAAACGCCTGGACGAGGCCCGGGTGATCAGCCAGGCAAAATGCGCGCTTGCCCTATATTGCGGGACGCCGGAGGACGAGGCCCACCGCCTGATTGAAAAGCGGGCCATGGACGCGCGGGTTTCCAGCCGGGAGATCGCGCTGGACATTCTGAAAGAGTGCGGCCGGGGCGGCTGAAGCGCGCCCGGAATGAGGCGGCAAAACAGAAAAACAAGACAGGCAAAGGCGCCTGCAAAGCGGGAGGGAGTTCTCCCGCTTTGCAGGCGCCCTTTCATTTATGAACAAGCTTGAAAGAGGTGCTGCAAAATGGAGCGATTACCGCGCTTTGTTTCGATCGACTACGAAAAATACGCGCCGGAGCTGCCGGAAAAGATGCGTGAAACCCTGTACGGCCTGCCGGCGGGGGTCCGCTTTTGCCGCGAGTGCGTGATGAGCAACCAGAAGCCGAACAGCTGCTTTGAATTTCAGCACACCAGCCGGTCGGTGAAAAAAACCATGGTGATCCAGCCGGACGGCGTGTGCGACGCCTGCCATGCCTGCCATAACAAGGAGAGCAGGATCGACTGGGCCGAACGCGAGCGTCAGCTGCGCGAGCTGTGTGACCGCTACCGGAAACACGACGGCAGCTACGATTGCCTGGTGCCCGGCAGCGGCGGAAAGGACAGCTTTTACGCCGCGCATCTGCTGAAATATAAATACGGCATGCACCCCCTCACGGTGACCTGGGCGCCCCACATCTACACTGACTGGGGCTGGAAAAACTTTGAGGCATGGATCCACGCGGGGTTCGACAATTATCTGTGCACCCCCAACGGCCTGACCCACCGGCTGCTCACCCGCCTGGCCACCGAAAACCTGTTTCACCCGTTCCAGCCTTTTATTTTGGGGCAAAAGCAGCTTGCACCGAAAATGGCGGCGAAATTTGGGATCCCGCTGGTGTTTTACGGGGAGAACGAGGCGGAATTCGGCAACCCCATTGCGGATAACGACAGCGCCCTGCGGGACGAACGCTTTTTTGCCGCCAATGATTTTGACCACATCTACCTGGGGGGCGTGCCGCTGCGGCAGCTGCAGGAGGATTTTGGTGTGGACAAGGCGGATTTGGCCATCTATCTGCCCTGTGAAACCAGCGATGTGCGCAAGGGCGGCATTCAGGTGCACTATATGGGATACTACGAAAAATGGCACCCTCAGGGAGCGTATTATTACAGCGTGGAGCACGGCGGCTTTATCCCCAGCCCGGAGCGCACGGCGGGCACCTATTCAAAGTATAACTCCATCGACGACAAGGTGGACGATTTCTTTTACTATACCACGTATATCAAGTATGGGATCGGCCGCTGCACCTACGACGCCGCCCAGGAGATCCGCAACAGCGAGATCACCCGGGCCGAGGGGGCGGCGCTGTGCAAAAAGTACGACGGGGAGTTCCCCATGCGGTTTGCACAGGATTTTTTTGACTATATCTCCATCGACCGGGAGCATTTTGGCAGAGCCGCCGACTGCTTTGAACAGCCCCGGATGGACCTTGCCTATTTTATGCACCTGGCCGACCGGTTCCGTTCACCCCACCTGTGGCAGTACCAGGGCGGGCGCTGGAGCCTGCGGCACACCCCGTTCGAGGGGCCGAGCCTGTGCGGGTTCGGGGCGCCGAAGGAGGAATAAAGAAGATGCAAAGAAAGCTGCGGGTGATCGCCCGGCTGGACGTGAAGGACGAAAATCTGGTGAAGGGAATCCAGTACGAGGGGCTTCGAAAGCTGGGGCCGCCCCACGGGTTTGCCCTGAAATATTACCGCCAGGAGGTGGATGAGCTGCTGTATCTCGACACTGTGGCCAGCCTGTACGAGCGGAACAACCTGGGCGGCATTCTGCGGGATACCACCGAGGATGTGTTTATCCCCATTACGGCCGGAGGCGGGCTGCGAAGCGCGGAGGATGTGGGGGCGGTGCTGGCGGCGGGGGCCGACAAGGCGGCGATTAACACGGCTGCCCTGCGCAGGCCCGCCCTGATCGCCGAGGTTGCCCGCGCCTTTGGCAGCCAGTGCATGGTGCTGAGCATCCAGGCAAAGCGAAGGGATCCGGGCGACCCCTCGGCCGGCTGGGAAGCTTATTACGACAATGGCCGCGAGCACTCGGGGCGGGACGTGGTGGAATGGGCACGGCAGGCAGCGGCGCTGGGGGCAGGGGAGATCCTGCTCACCAGCGTGGACAGCGAGGGGCTGCAGCGCGGCATGGATTTGGAACTGGTGGCGGCGGTGGCACAAAAGGTGAACGTGCCGGTCATCGCCGCCGGCGGGGCGCGCGGCGCAGGGGATCTGGCGGCC